>Ga0206965_10039_pt1 | contig 37811 bp, 28 predicted proteins | sample Alteio_BWOrgHeat_26_FD_152973 | JGI IMG/M metagenome (GOLD analysis project Ga0206965, IMG submission 152973) | Enriched cells from forest soil in Barre Woods Harvard Forest LTER site, Petersham, Massachusetts, United States -... | ecosystem: Environmental > Terrestrial > Soil > Temperate forest >...
TAACAATGTCGTCGTCAGTAAACGTGATCCGAAAAACGTGATTAGTGGATACCATGGCACTGATGTCCACAATTTCACTGATCTTTTTTGAATTATCGTAGCCCTCCCAGGCCTTTTTTATGATCGATTCATAATCCACTTTTGTATGAACTTTTGAGGCCCGTACAGGAAACTGTGGATTTATCGGATTTTCTGGTTCTATGTTTATTAATTCTTTAACCATTTTTATATAATTTCAAAATACCGCTTTAGCTCCCAATCAGTAACGCTTTTGGCGAATTGGCGGCATTCCCAAAAACGTGTTTGGGTAAAGTGTTCAACAAAAGCTTCGCCGAAGAGTTCTTTCGCCAGTGCCGAATCTTTCATTAAAGTTGTGGCGTCAAATAGGTTTGAGGAAAGGCTGCCGTTGCTTTTATCCTTGTACCCATTTCCTTTTGTCGCAGGTATTTTTAGTTCGAGTTTGTTTTTGATGCCATATAAACCCGACGCCAAAGCCGCAGCCATAGCCAGGTATGGATTGGTATCTGCACCGGGGATACGTGTCTCCAGCCGGGTATACCCTTCCGAAGGATGTAACACCCTTAATGCTGTTGTGCGGTTATCCACTCCCCAGGTAACGGTGGTTGGCGCCCAGGCGCCTTCAACCAGGCGTTTATAACTGTTGATAGTTGGCGCGTACATAGGCAAAATATAAGGCAGGCAATAAAGCTGACCTGCCAGATATTGCCGGTGCAGTTCGCTCATGTTGTTTTCACCATCTGCGCTATAAAAAAGATTTTTTGTTTGATCCTTATCCCAAAGGCTTTGGTGGATATGCCCGCTGCATCCCGGCAGATTCTCGTTCCATTTGGCCATAAAAGTGGCCATGATGCCGTGTTTGTAGGCTATTTCCTTTGCAGCCGTCTTAAATAATACAGCTTTATCCGCAGCCGCCAGCACATGATCGTGCATCAGCGCCGCTTCATAAACCCCGGGGCCGGTTTCAGTATGGATGCCTTCCAGTGGAACGTTAAATTCCATCAGCAGGTTAAACAAGTCGTTATAAAAATCATCCTTCATTGAGGTGCGCAAAATAGAATAACCAAACATACCCGGCGTAAGGGTTTCCATGTCTTTAAAGCCTTTTTCCTGTACACTCTGCGGCGTTTCGCGGAAGTTGAACCACTCAAACTCCTGCGCAAACTCAGGGTGAAAGCCCATCTCTTCGCATTGTTTGGCGATATTTTTTAACAGACTACGGCTGCATGCTGGCAGATCCTCACCGTTAGCCTGGGTAAAATCCCCTAAAAAGAATGGAATATTCTCATTCCAGGGAATAGTTCTGAATGTAGAAAGATCAATCCGGCAGGGCCGGTCGGGATAGCCGGTATGCCAGCCGGTAAGCTGCACATTATCGTAACAGGCGTCGCTGCTATCCCAGCCAAAAACAACATCGCAAAAGCCGTAGCCCTGCTGCAGGCCGTCAACAAATTTTTTATGGTGGATAACTTTACCGCGCAAAACTCCGTCAATATCTGCAAAGGCGAATTTTATTTTTTGAATATCGTTTTCTTTAAGGTAGGCTATAATCTGGTCTTCGTTCATGGTCTTTTATCGTAATAACCGGCGGCAATTTAAGCAAGATAAATGTAATGCATCAAATAATAAAAAAATCATGCAGATACAGCGGCATTGCAAAAGAGATCGACACCCGCTTTTTAAACGATATTGCTAATATATTTGTTGACCTAAAAAGGATTTCAAAAGACCAAAGCTATTCCACTGTTATTCTTTTGAATAGAGGTGTTGAGGGTTTGCGATTAGGGCGTTCCGGAAACCTAAACAGCCGTAAACAAAAAACCCCCGGATTTGCATCCGGGGGAAATCATAATCATATTAGTTTAGTTAGGAATTTAGAGTTTAGCTGACTTTACAGTTTTGATGATAACCGCAGCAACTTTGTATGGATCAGCAGCTGAGTTAGGGCGACGATCTTCCAGGTAGCCTTTCCAGCCTTTTTGTACAGTGTACAAAGGAATACGGATAGAAGCGCCACGGTCAGATACACCATAGCTATAGTCATGGATAGAAGCGGTTTCGTGTTTACCAGTTAAACGCTGATCATTATCAGCACCATACACTGCAATACATTCAGCAACAGCCGGACGGAAAGCTTCGCAAATTTTATCGTAAATGTCTTTGCTTCCGCAAGTTCTTAAAGTAGTGTTTGAGAAGTTAGCGTGCATGCCCGAACCATTCCAGTCTAACTGACCTAATGGTTTGCAATGCCAGTTGATAGCAACACCATGTGCTTCGCCAACTCTTTCAAGCAGGTAACGTGCAACCCAGATCTGGTCGCCGGCTTCTTTAGCACCTTTAGCAAAGATCTGGAATTCCCACTGACCTGCTGCAACTTCAGCGTTGATACCTTCAACATTTAAGCCTGCTTCAAGGCAAAGGTCCAAATGCTCTTCAACGATATCGCGACCGAAAGCATTTTTAGCACCTACTGAACAGTAGTAAGGGCCTTGCGGGCCTGGATAACCACCTGCCGGGAAACCAAGCGGTTTGTTGGTTTCAGGATCCCAAAGGAAATACTCCTGCTCAAAACCAAACCAAAAATCATTGTCATCATCCTGGATAGTCGCACGACCGTTTGACTCGTGAGCAACACCGGTTGAATCAAGCACTTCGCACATTACCAGGTAAGCATCAAGCCTTCCCGGATCTTTACAAATAAAAACTGGTTTCAATACGCAGTCTGATGAACCACCTGGTGCCTGCTCGGTTGATGAACCGTCGAAGCTCCAATCAGGGCATTCTCCCAGTGTTCCGCCGAAATCACTTACTATTTTTGTTTTGCTGCGCAGGCTTTGTGTTGGTTTGTAGCCATCAAGCCAAATGTACTCGAGTTTAGTTGCCATTTTTTAATGATTTTATAATTTTTGGTTTAATCCTTGTTTTTTGAAACGTTATATATAATTATCGAGGCGAATTTAAATTATTTTTGTAAATTTCATTACATTTTGTTGAAAATTTTATATTTTTTTTCAAATTATTCATAATCCACTGCCAAATTGAATAAAAAACAACCTTTAATGCAAATTTCCGATAACTAATGCTTAAAAATCATTCAAAAAAAGAAAAGCCGTATAATTCATAAACATCATTTAAAAGAAATAGAAATTTAATCACCCAATTTAACCGAAGCAAATCCCCTAAAATACGAAAGGTAGTAAATTCTATGAAATGCTCCATTTTAAAATAAAATCCGAAATAAAAAATCCGACATCCGAAATCAGGCCCCACTTATTACAGATTTTTTACATATAGAAAAATATTAATTTCTATCTTCGGCCTGTTTAATTTTCCATCTGCAAATCAGAATATATTATGAAGATAACTGTTGTTGGCGCCGGGGCTGTTGGCGCTACCTGCGCGGATAATATCGCCAGGAAAGAATTGGCCGAAGAATTGATCTTATTAGACATCCGCGAAGGTTTTGCCGAAGGTAAAGCGATCGACATGATGCAGACATCGGCCCTTTTGGAGTTCGATACCAAAATTAAAGGTGTTACCAATGATTACGCTGCTACAGCGGATTCAGAAGTAGTAGTGATCACCTCGGGCCTGCCGCGTAAGCCAGGCATGACACGCGAAGAACTGATCGGCACCAACGCCGGTATCGTAAAAAGCGTTACCGAAAACATCCTGAAGTATTCGCCCAACACTATTATTATAGTAGTATCCAACCCGATGGATACCATGAACTACCTTACCCTGAAAACTTCGGGCCTGCCAAAAAACCGCATTTTAGGAATGGGCGGCGCGCTGGATTCGGCAAGGTTTAAATATTACCTGAGCCAGGAATTAGGCTGCTCCCCTGCCGACCTTAACGCAGTTGTTATCGGCGGTCACGGTGATACTACCATGATCCCATTGATCAGCCACGCTACCTGGAACAGCGTACCGGTTACCCAGTTATTAAGCAAAGAACAGCAGGATAAAGTAGTTGCAGCAACAATGGTTGGCGGCGCTACTTTAACCAAACTGATCGGTACTTCTGCATGGTATGCACCAGGCGCAGGTACTGCATTTATGGTAGAAAGCATTGTACGCGACCAGAAAAAATTACTTTCCTGCGGTGTTGCACTTGACGGCGAATACGGCCAAAGCGATATTTCGCTGGTTGTTCCGGTTATCCTTGGCAAAAACGGTTTCGAAAGAATCGTTGAATATAAACTAAGCGATGCTGAACAGGCTGAATTTGATAAGAGCGCCGGTGCGGTTCGGAATATGAACCAGGTGCTGTATGATACGAATGTAATTTAAGGCCTATATTAGACTTGATATTAACAAGGGCTTAACCGTTTGGTTAAGCCCTTGTTTGTAATGTAACGATTATCGATCATCGTTAGTCATTGTAAAACTTATCGGAACAGCATATTTAACGCGCACAGCTTTGCCGTTTTTCATTCCGGGAAGCCATTTCGGGCTCAATTTTATTACACGCATAGCTTCTTCATCAATACCATCTCCCACACTACGCAACACGCTAAAATCCGACAATGTCCCATCAGCTTCAACTACAAAACTAATAACAACTCTACCCTGTATATTCTTTCTCCTCGCTGTAACGGGATATCTAATATTTTTTCCTAAAAATTTATAAAATGCATCAAGCCCCCCTGCGAATTGAGGATTCTTTTCAACCATTAGGTAGGTCTTTTCTCCTGTTCTCTCATCAACGCCTACACTGCCAACAACAAGGCCATCCTTATAATCTTCTATTAAATCGAGGGTGTCTGCTTTTTTAGTAATCCACTCGCCTGATTTCTTCCCGTTATAAACCTGTCCTTGCTCCACAATTGTTTTAAAATCGTCGCCAAAGTTTATCCACTTGCCGTTACCGTGCTCAGCCAAAACAACGCCGGTAGAGTCATTGCACTGCAGCAACAGCATCTTACCGCTGTCGACATTATTGACCATAGTATAAACCTTCCCATTAGGGTAATAGTCAGTGGTATTACCAACAGTTTCACCCTGGTTAAAATTGGTAACTTTGCTTTTATTGCCATTGGGGTAATATTCCGTCAATTCGCCTTGCGGTTTTAATGGCAACGCACTTGTAGCGGAAAAGCAGGTAAACCTTTGCTTGCCATTGGGGTAATAACCTTTAACAATAAACAGGTCTTTACTTACACTGCTATCGGGCGGCAGGATATACAAATAATAATCAGCATTGCTTTTATCTGCAACGCGTTGACCCGAATTGGTTAGATAATAAACAGTAGTATCCTTTTTTTGCGCAAAAGCAGTATTAAATAAAAACAAACATAACACAACAATAAAGGCAGTTTTTAACATTGAGTTTTAAATTTTGGTTAAGATAATCATCAGGATTAAATTCGACAAAACTAAACACCTTTTTAGCCAATTTGATTTTAGCAAGGGTACCCCCGAGCTATTGAGAATATGGACCAGGTGCTTTGTGATATTAATGTAATTTAAGCTTTAAATTCAGCATATTGTTAAAAAGTTGAGGGCTTAACCCTTTTTGTTGAACCCGCAATTGTTTAGTTACTCGACAAGGTAAAATTTATTGGCACACTATAAGCAACTCTGACAGGCCGACCATTTTGCATACCGGGAAGCCATTTGGGGCTCATTCCCATCACACGCAATGCTTCTTCATCCAAATCCGCGCCCGCACTTCTAGCAATCCTAAAATTTGTCAATGAACCATCTCCTTCCACAACAAAATTAACAATTACTCTCCCCTGCTTATTACCCTCCCTTGCAGTGACAGGGTAACGAATACTTCTCGTTAAAAACAGACCGAAAGCATTAAGCCCTCCCGGGAATTCTGGTGCCCGTTCAACTGCAGTAAAAATCTTAGGAGAAATTATTTCTTCGCCAAAACTATCGTAGATTTTTAGCGAAACAAGAACCCCATCCTGGTATTGCTCAATAACTGATAAAGAATCCCTCTCGATCCCATGCCACTCTCCCTCCTCCATTCCATTGTGCACCGGCCCTTCCACAAAGTTTTTACCAAACCGCTCACTTGAAAACTTTATCCATTTTCCGTTCCCGGTGTCCGCCAGCATTACTCCTGTTGAATCAAAGCATTGTTTCAGAATTGTCCGCTCCCCTTTTTTAAAACTCCTTACATTATATAATTTACCATTAGGATAATATTCGGCGACGTCGCCAACCGGTTCGCCGTTTTCATAGGTGCTTATGGCCATCCGGTGACCATTTGGGAAATAGCTGATCTGCGAACCTTCGGGCTTCAGATCCATCGTTTTTGTTTTTGAATAACCCATCATGCGCATCTTCCCGTTTTTATAATACTCTTGCAAAACATATAAATGCTTGTCAACATTAGTGTCCGGCGGCAGCACCAGAAGCAGATAATCCGCATCACTTATTTTTGGCACAAAATTGCCATCTTTCGTCAGGTAATAAACGGTGGTATCAGGCTTTTGCGCAATAGCAATATAACAAAAGCAGGTACACAAAATAATCAACCCTATTTTTTTCATCATTCCTTCAAATATTTTATTGCTTCAGTTAATAATTTTGCCGTCAACAGAGAAGGGAATGTTACAATAAACCCGAACCGCTTTTCCATCCGCCAAACCTGCCTTCCATTTTGGAGAACGCTGAATCCGTGCCGTCAGGTCATCATTAATTTCGTTGCCGAAGTTACCCTTTATTGAAATACTATTAAGTTTACCTGTTTCGTCAACAATAAAATTTAAAACAACCCTACCACGTACATGAAAACCCTGTGCCTGTTCTGCCTTTAAGATATTATCTCCCAAAAACTCAAACATCGCGCGCCGACCGCCGGGAAATTCAGGAGCAACTTCAGCAATGTTGTATATTTCCGCTCCAGATCCATCATAAAAGCCCGACGATATTATTTTATCGTCGGCATAATTGCAGAATACTTTTACAACATCGTCCTTTACGCCCATCCACTTACCCTCGCGCAATCCATCTTTAATTTCTCCTGAAAGGTAATTTCTAAAGCTATCATCGCTAAAATCAATCCATTTGCCGCTGCCATTCGCAGCTAAAACGGTGCCTGTTGAATCAAGGCAATCCTTTAACTGGTAATTATTATTTTTCAGCCAGCTCTTAACACAATAAATCTTACCGTTTGGGTAATAAGATATCTCATCCCCCACTTCCTCACCGTTGTCATAATTGGCTATTTGTTTTTTATGCCCGTTTTGAAAAAACGCTATATATTGCCCCTGAAGGTTTGGCTTAAAATAATAGGGAATTGCTGAATCTATTGGCTTTAATTTATTTGTTTCGGAATTAGCAATATACCTTATCTTTCCGTTTGGATAATAGGCCTGAACAACAAACATATCTCTGTTAATATTTGTATCAGGCGACAAAATGGTAACAATAACATCAGCACTGTCAACAATTGAAACCGAACGGCCATTAGACTTTAGATAATAAACGGTAGTATCCCGTTTTTGTGCAAAAGCAGTGTTAAATAAAAACAAACATAACACAACAATAAATACAGGTTTTAGCATGGATTTTAAAATATAGAGCGAAGATAATTATCCTCCTTTATTAAAGGTTAATCACGCCGAAAATAAAACGGCTTAAACCAAAACAGCCCGGCACAATTTGTACCAGGCTGTTTTTCAATCAAAGTTTTTCTTCCATGAACCATTAATTACGATCCATAAACCAAAAACTATTTAAATATATCATCTCCCAAACCAGTGTTAGCAGTTGCGCCCGATAATTTATAATCAATCGGTTCTCCATTAATACTGCTGGTTTCATCAAATGGTATTTTAACGCCGGTGTTAATGTCGCGGTAGTCTTTAAATTCCATCCTGGTCGAATTAACCACATCGGTATATTGTTTCAATTTCAAACCGGTTTTCTGGTCATAATAATATTTAACCTTTATGCCATCCGGAGCTGTAACAGTTACCAGGTAAGCTAATTGCCCGTTAATTACCTTAATAGATGAATCCAGTTGCATGGTATAACCCGGCTTGTTAAAATCCAGTTCGGGGAAGAGTTTATAGCGTGCCAAAACAGCGCCCTTTTCGGTTTTACCGCTTAATTGTGATTTGCGGCCATTAAGTTGTAAAGACACACTATCACCGTTGATGACGATATGTGCTGCGTTAAAATTATTGAATGACGGAACGGTAACATCCTGTAAAAATTTACCCGGGGTTTTGTATTTATTAACCCTGATGATATGGAATCCCTGGATAACTCCTTCGGAATTCGTCGTAAGGTCTTTGATATCCTTTATCCGGTCTTCGCCGCCGATTGCATCCAGGTAAGCCTTTACAACTGTAGCCGCTGTTATCCCTTTAGGCATCGGTGTTCCGGCCAGTGAATTATTTTCGGGGTTAACATCCGGCAAAACATGGTCAGGGTCAATGGTTGCATAAGTTATTTTCGAGGTTGATTTATACACAAAGGTCCATGTACCGCCGCGCTGCCAGATTTCAGCCGGGAGTTTAACTGTGCCTGTTTTGCCGTTATCTTCCTGCACAAAAATGGTTACAGGCAAGGCCATGCCTTCCTGGTTTTCAATGGTGATCAATGAGCCTTTTGAGGGGTCGTTCTCAACATAGTCAATTGATTTTACAGACTGATCCAGCTTCCAGGTTGTCAAAAACCATTCGTTCCAAAACCAGCTCAGGTCTTCGCCTGCAGCATTATCCATTGAGTGGAAAAAGTCCCATGGTGTTGGGTGTTTAAATGCCCAGCGTTTAATATAGGTGCGGAAAGCGTAATCAAAACGCTGTTCGCCCAAAACTTGCTCACGTAAAATAGTTAATCCCAAAGCTGGTTTTTCGTAAGCGGCGTAACCTAAAAAGTTTGGCTGAATTACATCAGGGGTATTCATTATCGCGTCAGCATCAGGGCTAAACATATCGGGGGCTTGTTTCTGGGCATCCTGTGGCTCAAAATACTCGCCCTTATTAAATACTTTAGTATCCACTTTATTGATGAAAGTATTAAAACCTTCATCCATCCAGGCATATTTACGCTCGTTTGATCCTACGATCATCGGGAACCAGTTATGGCCAAATTCGTGGTTGGTTACCTCCCATAGGCCCCCTGTCTGGCTTTCTGATGAACAAAACACAATGCCTGGATATTCCATCCCGCCTACTGTACCGGCAACGTTGGTAGCAACCGGGTAAGTATATTCGTACCATTCATTTGAATACAGTTCAATAGCGCCTTTTACATATTCGGTTGAACGGCTCCAGGCATTTTCACCTTTGCTTTCAATAGGATAAACTGACTGAGCCAGCGCTTTTTTGCCGCTAGGCAGGTTTATCCTTGCCGCATCCCATAAAAATGCTTTTGAGGCGGCCCAGCTAACATCGCGGGAGTTTTTGCAGAAAAAATGCCAGGTAAGGCTGGCTTTTGCAGGATAAGAATCTTTGCTGGTCAGGTCAACAGAGTCCTTTATCATTACCGTTTTATCGCTCCCTTTTGCTACGGCCAGCCGGTTGATGATCTTTGGAGTTAATACTTCAGCAGGATTCAACAGTTCGCCGGAGCCCACTACCACCAAACTTGCAGGTGCGGTAATGGTATAATCAAAATTACCATACTCCAGGTAAAACTCAGATGCGCCCATATAAGGGATCACATTCCAACCAGTAACATCGTCATAAACTTCCATGCGCGGGTACCATTGGGCTATTTCGTACACCCAGCCATTTTTATAAAGTTTGCGGCCCATGCGATCAGTGCCATATTCCGGTACATCAAATGCGTAGTCAATCTTTATCTCGATCTTGCTTCCACCGGAGCGCAGGGTGTCATTTAGTTTGATTTGCATGCGGGTGTCCGTGATCACATAATCAACTTTTTCGGCTTTGCCGTTTTTAATCACATAAACGCCTTTTATCTGGTCGCCATCGGTAAAAGTTTTGTTATTAAAGCGTCCGCCTTCAACAGGGCTGGTTGCTTCGCCGCGCGAATCTTCACGATAAATATTCTGCTCCACCTGCAACCATAAAAATGCCAGGGGATCGGGGCTGTTATTGGTATAAGTTATCTGGGTAGTGCCGCTTACCTGGTGTTTGGCAGTGTCCAATGTAACATTCAGCTTATAGTCTGCCCGGTTTTGCCAGTATTTAGGCCCGGGAGTGCCGGATGCTTCCCTAAATTCGTTACCATTGGCGGGATAAAATAAAGGTGTAAATACTTTATGCTGATCATATTTAGAAGGCGCCTGATCGGTGTTTTGCGCTTGTACGGTAAAAATACCTGCACATAAAAACAGCGACAGGCTTATTTTAAAAAATTTCATAAATGGATTTTTTGATAATTTAAAGGCAAGATAGGTATTTTGTTGATTGTGTTAGAATAAGTTAATTGAGCAGGCTGATTTTTTTAAATGTATTAGTGCTTTTACGTTATTGTAAGACTGCTAAATTATAGAAACGTTACACGAATTTTATTGTTTGAAGACGATTTCCTTAATAAACCCCAAAAATACATTTTCATTTTAACCGACTGATACGACCATTAACGACATCCGGGGAAATAACGCTTAAAATACTGGCATGGGATTTTCACCCCGGCCAGGAAAGTGTTACATAAAATCCTTCATAAAAGCAAGTGAATCGTGGAAAAAATTACTGTGCCAGGTGTACCATGTGTATTCACGCGTGCCGGGTGGTTCAGGTGTTTCTGCTATCCTGATGACTTTGGCCTGGTCTTATTAATACATCACCTTAAAAACAATAAGCAATTTTTAAACGCGATTGCCTGAAGCATCCAAAAATCATTCCTTACCTCAAAGCCTCTTGCTGATTTTATCCCAAAGCCTGTTACTAACCACCCGGCTGAGTACCTGTTCCCGGTAATTTCTGCTGATAGGGATGCGGCTCGTTTGCATAAATATTTCATTCCCCTCAATACCATCAATCTTGTCTATTGCCGCTATAAAAGATTTGTGCACCCTGATAAAGGCCTTTTGATCGAGATTCTCTTCCAGGCTTTTAAGAGAAAGCATGGTCATAAATTTGCCTTTCAAAGTATAAATATTCACATAGTTCTGCATTCCCTCTACGTACAGGATATCTTCAAAAAATATCTTTTCGTATTTGTTTCCGCATTTGATGAAAAAATAATCCTCATCCGGTTCCGTATGTGCTGCATCATTTGAAACCTGTTTCATCAATAAGTGCTGGTAGTCTTTTGCTTTGGCCGCAGCTTTAAAAAATCGCTCAAAGGTGATTGGTTTTAGCAGGTAGTCTAATACATTTAGTTGAAAACCTTCCAATGCATACGAAGGATAAGCGGTGGTGATCACCACCATGGGTGGTTTTTGCAGGATCTTCAAAAAATCGATCCCGTTCATTTTAGGCATCTGGATATCCAAGAAAACAAGGTCAACAACCTGCCGGTCAATCAATGGCAATAGCTCCAGCGGATTTTCGCAGATCCCGCTCAGGTTCAAAAAGTCCACCTCTCTGACATAATTAGCCAAACCTTCGCGGGCTAAGGGTTCATCATCAATAATTACGCAGTTAATCATCATTTTATTCATGAAACATTCAGGCCATTAGTTGTACAGAAGATGTTACCGCAAGTTCGGCAAGTTCGAGTTGCATTTTAACGGTAAAGCTTTCCGGCTCATCCTGAATATCCAGCTGATATTTGCCAGGATAGATCAAATCGAGCCTCCTTTTTACATTTTTTAACCCGATACCGCCATAATTAACTACTTCGCGAAGCTCATCGTGATTAGTGCTGTTGGAAATATCCATCTGTAACTGCTCCCCGATTATGGTAAGCCGTATGCTGATCCAGTTTGATTTGTTTTTATGCCTGGACACGTGCTTGAATGCATTCTCCACAAAGGTCATTAAGATAAACGGCGCTATGCCCAGGTTGTCCTGATAACTCTTCTCCACAACAAAACTAACTTCAAGGTCCTGGTTTTGCCTAAGCTTTTCAAGCCCGATAAAATTTTCCAGGTAAGCAATTTCCTTTGCCAGCGGGATCAGCTGGTCATTGCATTCATAAAGCTGGTGCCGTAATAGTTCAGAAAATTTGGCCAATGATGCCGAGGCCATATCCGGGTTTTTGTGGATGAGGAAAAAGATGGAATTGATACTATTGAAAAGAAAATGCGGGTTAAACTGGTATTTCAGGAATTTCAGTTCGGTTTCCAGTTTTTCCTTTTCCAGCGCCTGCTGCCTTCTTTGTGTTTCGATCCAGTTTTTGGCGAGCTTGATGCTCATGCCCAGCGTAATGGCCGCGATAGTGTTTCTCAGGGGTTCTCCCCTCACCAGGTGGTAGAAGCCGCTCCAGTCGCTGGTGAGGCCAAAGCTCTTTTCCACATTGCTGTGACCCAGCCAGGCGCACAGGTAATACCCCGGCACGATTAGCGCAGAAGAAGCGATGATATCCAATGCCAGTAAAAAGAGATACCAGAGGTAGCGTCCTTTTTGCAGGTAACGGGGGATCAGGAAATATAAGTTAAAATAAACGGCAAACGCCGGAAAGAGCACATAGAAGAAACACTTGACTGCTAAAACAGAAAAGAAATATTCCTGGGCGGCAACGTAGAGACTGCCGATTTCCAGCGACCAAAGCAGGTAACTATACAACAACCAGAAAGGGATGTGGTAAAGCTTGTATTTGAAAAACCAGTTTTGAGAAGTCGCAATGGATGCCATAATTGATAAAGTTACGGCTATTCAGTTAAAAAATACAGACCTGTATGTCAATGGCCGCTTTTAATTGACGAAATACACCGGGCAAAGGATAACCGGCAGATTAACCGGTTTCAAGCATCGCCGGCATCGATTCCAGCCATTTCATGCGCCTCGTCAATTGGCTTCAGCAACTCATCAATCAGATTTCCGCACGCCGGTTACCCAAACTTTCTTTGGGTATGAAAACGTTATTGCTGATCCTTTGCGCATTATTATTTGCCACCGTAGCCAAAAGCCAGGTAAGCGGAACCCTTACGGATACCAATGGCAGCCAGGTACCATTTGCAACTGTGGTGTTGCTGAAAATTACAGACAGCACAATCGTGCGTTCCACACTATCGGATGAAAAAGGTCATTTCGCACTCGGCGCTGTCCCACTTGGGACTTACCTGATTAAAGTGAGCAGCATAGGGTATGCTAATTATTGCTCGCCACCCATTGTGCTGGATGACTCCCATCCATCGTACGGTGCCGGGACGATTCAGCTAAAAACAGCCGGCAAACAATTAAATGAGGTAGTGATCCGCTCAAACAAGCCCCTGGTGCAGCAGGAGGCTGGCGGATTAGTTGTAAATGTACAGAACAGCATCATGACCAAAGGCAGTTCGGTTTTACAGGTGCTATCGCGTTCACCCGGTGTTATTGTCGATCAGCAGTCCGGCGCCATTAGCCTGAACGGAAAAAGCGGGGTAATGGTTATGCTGGACGGTAAATTGCTGCGCCTGTCTGCCGACCAGGTGGCCGCCCTGCTAAACGGCATGACTGCAGATGATATCGACAAGATAGAACTGCTTAGCACGCCGCCCGCCAAATATGATGCGGATGGCAATGCGGGGCTCATCAATATCGTCACCAAAAAGAATAAGCAACCTGGTACCAGCGGGTCAATAACTGCCTCGGCTGGTTATGGTAAAGGCGATAAAGCATCTACCGATATTAATGTGAACCACAATAGTGGTAAATTCAGCCTGCACGCTTCATACAGCTATTACCGCGACCACCACTATTATTTGCTGCTGGCACAGGGTACGGAAAACGTTCCCATCATCGGCGGCCCGACTAACTTTCATTATAATGGCCAGGGGAATACCCTATCCGATTACCAGGGGTTTGGCGGTGGCCTGGATTATCACGCAAGCGCTGCAACGACCATCGGCGGCGGTATTTATTACAGTATCAGCTCCGATCAAAGCAATACGCATAACTTTGGCAATTACGCACTGCCCGATTCCAACCTGGTGTTTGATTCGCAACTGGCCGGCACCAACCACACCTGGTACCTGCACCCCAGCCTTTACCTGGAACAAACCATCAGTAAAGATCAAAAACTAAATGTCGACCTGGATTACTTTAGCCATACCAGCAACAGCCCGACACAAGTGCAGAGCAATTTCAGCGACAGCCTGTTTGGGTCGCGTCAGCGCAACCTGGCAAATGCCGGCATCAAGGTAAGCGTAGCCCAGGTGGATTATACCAATCAGTTCAATAAACAGCTTGCTTTGGAAAGCGGGTTAAAAGGTACTTATACTTTTAGCCAAAGCACTGCGGCCATCGAAAACCTGGTAAACGGCCAGTGGATACCCATCGGGGCGGGCACCTCTAACGACCTGGCTACCCGGGAGCTAATCGGCGCCGGTTATGCAGTGCTGAATTGGAAACCCGACAGTTTGACCAGCTTGTCTGCGGGCGCCAGGTATGAATATTCAAGCAACACGACGGATCATTCACTCAACGCGCAATACTTTGTGGACCGCAAGCTGGGGAGATTATTTCCGGACGTTTTTCTCAGCCGCAAACTGAATGCGAATAATGGAATACAATTATCGTATACCGAACGTATCAGCCGCCCGTCTTTTGCAGACCTGGCTTCTTATGTGGCTTATAACGACCCCGTCTCTGTTTTTACGGGCAACCCCGCCCTAAAACCGACGATCACCCATAACCTAAAGCTGGCATATAACGCCAATGACTACTTGTTTTCGTTATTGTACAGCCATGATACCGATCCTATCGAGGGTACGCAGGGCGTGCCCGGTCCCACGCGCGGCCTGGTTTACCTGATGCCTGAAAACGCCGACTGGCAAAATACCCTGACTGCGCAGGCGACCATCCCGGTGAAAGCCGCAGCCTGGTGGGAGATGAACTATAATCTTATTGGCGGATGGCACCAATACCGGATCACCTATTTTCCCGAACTGCTTGTAAAAAGTTACTTTAGCTATTCCCTTAATTTTACCGAGAGTTTTAAACTGCCCCGCAATTACGCCATTGAACTGTCCGGCTATTATAACTCTTCAGCATATGGCGGTAACTACCGCTCGAATGGAAATGCCATTTGCAACCTGGGTTTTAAAAAGGAGCTCGAAAACAATACGGGCAGTTTTCAGTTAAGCATATCCGATATCTTTCGTGGCGCAAGTTATCGCGGCCACGACGGAGCGGTGATCACCGACGCTTTTAACAGCGATGTTTATGTAAATTACCAGGCTGAATCCCATTTTCGCCCTATCATCAAGCTATCGTATAGCCGTTCATTTGGCTCGAATGGTAAAAAGGATTTCCACAAAAATAATGGAACAAAAGAAGAGCAGGACAGGCTATGAAACAGGTGCCTGGTAATTTCGGGGAATTTGCCCTCCTCAACACCAATGAACTAATGAACCAGTGAACCAATGAACTTAATCAACTCAATAAACCTATTCAACCCAATCAACCAAAAATTTTATACTTTTGCGGAGCAATGGATATATCAGTTGTAGTACCGCTTTACGATGAAATAGAATCGTTACCCGAGCTTACCTCATGGATAAGCGGCGTAATGGACAATAACCGTTTTACTTACGAGATCATCCTGGTTGACGACGGCAGCAGCGACGGCTCGTGGGAAATGATCCGGAAATTGCATAAAAATAATCCCTTTATAAAAGGCATCAAATTCAGGCGCAATTACGGCAAATCCGCCGCTTTAAATGTAGGGTTTGAAGCTGCACAGGGCGATGTAGTGATCACCATGGATGCCGACCTGCAGGACAGCCCTGACGAAATACCGGAACTGTATCGCCGGATCACCGAAGAAAACTACGACCTGATATCGGGCTGGAAAGCCAAAAGGCATGATCCTTTAAGCAAAACCATTCCTACAAAAATATACAATGCGGCCACCCGCCGCATGAGCGGGATCCATAACCTGCACGATTTTAATTGCGGGTTGAAAGCCTATCGCAAGGCAGTAGTAAAAAACATAGAGGTTTATGGCGAAATGCACCGCTATATCCCGGTAATAGCCAAATGGGCGGGTTTTGTTAAAATAGGCGAACAGATTGTTGAGCACCGCCCGCGCAAATACGGCAAAACTAAATTCGGCATCAGCCGTTTTATCAATGGCTTGCTTGATTTGATGTCGATATTTTTTGTCGGCAAATTCGGCAAACGCCCGATGCACTTTTTTGGCACGATGGGCACCCTCAGCTTTTTAGCCGGGACAATTTGTGCATGCTGGATAATATGGGACAAATTATATGCGTTATCCCATGGCATAAAACCGCACCGCGACGTAACGCAACAACCTTTGTTTTATATAGCACTGGTGGCTATCATTTTGGGTTCGCAGTTATTTTTAACCGGCTTTGTTGCCGAACTGGTATCCCGCAGTGCCCCCGAAAGGAATAATTACCAGGTGGAGGAGGTGATTTGATGTGCGGATTTCAGATGTGCGAATGTGCAGATGATTAACTTTCGATAAACCATGCAAAAACATCAAATAGAAAATCGTATTCGTAGGCTCAAATCAAAATCAAAAAATCCGCACATTTGCACATCCGCATATCTGCACATCTAAAAAATGTTTTTCTCCATCATCATCCCCCTATACAACCGCCCGCAGGAGATCAAAGAACTGCTGGAAACGCTTACCCAACAAACCTATAAACAGTTTGAGGTTTTGGTGATTGAGGATGGTTCAATGGAGGATGCCGGGGAAATTGTAAAAAGCTTTTCGGATCAGCTGGATATCAAATATTTTGTAAAAAAGAATGAAGGCCAGGGTTTTACCCGTAATTTTGGTTTTGAGCGGGCAAAAGGCGACTATTTTGTAGTTTTCGATTCAGATTGCCTGATCCCCGAAGATTACCTGCAAATTGTAAACGATTCGCTGGCTAAAAACTACCTTGACGCTTATGGCGGCCCGGATGATTCGCATCATTCCTTTACCCCTATCCAAAAGGCAATCAGCTATGCCATGACCTCCCCTTTTACCACCGGAGGTACCCGCGGCAGTAAGAAAAGCATAGGCCAGTTTCATCCGCGCAGCTTTAATATGGGCATATCCAGGCAGGTTTGGGAAAAAGCAGGCGGTTTTATTATCACCCGCCTTGGCGAAGATATTGAATACAGCATCCGTATCCATTCTATGGGTTTTAAGATCGGCCTGATCCCCGAAGCAAAGGTTTATCATAAACGAAGAACTAATTTTTTAAAATTCTACAAACAGCTTCACTTTTTTGGCAGGGCGCGCATCAACGTTTACAAGTTTTTCCCAAAGGGGCTAAAATTAGTTCACTTTTTCCCTGCTGCATTTACCCTTTTCTTGTTTTTCACATTGGTTGCCAACATAATCCGCTGGCCTGTAGCGCAGTTAGGTAACATTATTATTGCTTGTATTATTTTGTTAATATTTTTTCACGCATGGTGGAAAAACAAATCATTAAAAATTGCATTTTTGAGTATCATCGCTTCATTTACCTTATTGATTGCCTACGGCTTAGGATTTATGCAAGATTTTTGCAAGCGGATAATATTAAAAATATCATAACTATATATGTACCATCCATTTTCGGTATCGGAAACAATTAGAATAGCATGGCACATTTTGAAAAAGAATTTTGCCACTATCGCCGTATATGCTGTCCTCGCCTTTATTATTTTTTTTGGTTCCGGCTTCGTTTTAAATTTTTTATTGTTTGATTTCACTTTAAAATGGATCGGCCTTACCGTTTCGATGATAATTGTCTCGTTCCTTTTTTTAGGATATATCAAATTGATATTTCAATTGATAGATAAAGAATATTATGATTTTGAATTCAGCGATATCGTCCCTAAAATCAAAATGATATTGAGTTATATCCTTCTGGTAATAATTATCAGCACTATTTATGTGTTTGCTAGCAGCGCCATCAAAAGCCTTGACGATGGGCTGATACAACATTTGTTAGGGATATTTGTGGCTGTAACTGCCGAAATCTTCTTCCTGTTTTATTTACCCATATGCGCGTGTTTTATTGTAGATGATAACTCGGGGCCATTCGAATCTGTGATACAAAGCTTTAATCTTATTAAAGGCAATACATTAAAATATTTTTTATTGTTTGTTTTGATCGAAGCAATGATTTTTGTGGGAACTTTAACCGTTGTCGGGCTATTATTCGCAGTACCTTTCGTAAACATTTTGTTGGTGGTTGCTTATCGCAAGCTTGTCTACAGTCACCTCGATGTAGATGATGATGTTACTGAAACCGTTTAGCTTATGGGACTAAAAGCTGCGTTAAGCAAACCTTTTGCCGCCATTATCAATCGCCGGTTAAACAAGCTTCGTTTCAATGCTGTTGATCTGCAGGAAAAAACTTTTTTATACCTAGTCGCGCAGGCAAAATTTACCGAATTTGGAAAGGCCCACCAATTTGCATCCATCAAAAGTTATGAGGACTTTAAAAAAAACGTCCCCATTCATGATTATGAGGATCTTCGCCCCTATATTGACCGCGTAACCAAGGGCGAACCCAATATACTTTGGCCGGGCAAACCCGAATATCTTGCAAAAACCTCAGGTACTACCTCGGGTGTGAAATATATCCCCATCTCAAAAGAAAGCATGCCCGAACATATTAAAGCCGCACGCAATGCTTTGCTGAGCTATATTTACGAAACCGGTAATGCTGATTTTGTAGACGGGAAAATGATCTTCCTGCAGGGAAGCCCGGTTCTGGAGAAAAAGGCGGGTATTTCCGTTGGGCGGCTATCAGGAATTGTGGCACATCATGTACCCGGATACTTGCAAAAAAACCGCCTGCCCAGTTACGAAGTAAATTGCATGGACGATTGGGAGCAAAAGGTTGATGCCATTGTAGCGGAAACAAAAAATGAGGATATGCGCCTCATTTCGGGTATCCCACCCTGGTGCCAGATGTATTTCGACAGACTTTCTGCCGTTTGTGGTGATAAAAAGATAAAGGACATCTTCCCCAATTTTAAGCTGTATGTACACGGCGGCGTAAATTATGAGCCTTACCGTGCGCGGATGGAAGAAAGTATCGGCTTCGGGATTGATACGATTGAAACCTACCCTGCATCGGAAGGGTTTATCGCTTTCCAGGACAGGCAAAAAGAAAAAGGTTTATTGCTGATGGTGGATTCAGGCATATTTTATGAATTTATCCCGGCTGATGAATTCTTTAATGAAAACCCTACCCGCATTAGCCTGAAAGATATTGAACTGGATAAAAATTACGCGTTGATATTAAACACAAGCGCAGGCTTATGGGGTTACAGTTTGGGCGATACGGTTAAATTTGTATCCAAAAATCCTTATAAAATAGTGGTAAGCGGGCGCATCAAACATTACATCTCGGCCTTTGGTGAGCATGTCATCGGCGAAGAGGTAGAACAGGCATTAATGGGCGTTGCGAATGAAGAAGGTGTAGACGTTATTGAATTTACCGTCGCCCCGCAGGTTAACCCGCCAAAGGGAGAATTACCTTACCACGAATGGTTTATTGAGTTTGGAAAAGCACCTGACAACCTGGAAGGATTTGCACAAAAAGTTGACAAAGCACTTCAAAAGAAAAATATTTACTATTTTGACCTGATAGAGGGTAACATTTTACGTCCTTTGGTTATCCAAAGCCTAAAAAAAGATACCTTTATAAATTACATGCGGTCGCAAGGAAAGTTGGGCGGACAGAATAAGGTGCCAAGACTTGCCAACGACAGGAAAATAGCGGAAGAATTAAAGGAGTATATAATATAAACTTTGTCATTGCGAGCGAGGAAAGAGCGTGGCAACCGCGAACTTTTTCTTATGGGTAAGCACTGGCGGGAATACATAGTTCGCGATTGCCGCGCTACGCTCGCAATGACAAGGGGGGGATAACTGACGTTCTTCTCAAAATTGAATTACGAATAAATTAATCTTGAATATTAAAAAGCACATAGCCATTCTTGGCAGCACCGGCAGCATCGGCACGCAAACACTGGAAGTGATCAGAAACAATGATAATTTGTTCAGTGTGTTTCTGCTTACCGCAAATTCTAATGCCGACCTGCTCATCAGCCAGGCGCTGGAGTTTACGCCGGAGTATGTTATCATTTGCGACAAGAACAAATACCAGTATATAAAAGACGCACTTGCAGCAACTAATGTAAAGGTGTTAGCTGGTATCGAAGCTATTATTGATACCGTAACCCATCCCGATATTGATATCGTTTTAACAGCAATGGTTGGTTTTGCAGGACTTGAGCCTACTATAGCGGCTATTAAGGCTGGGAAAGATATCGCGTTAGCAAATAAAGAGACCCTTGTTGTAGCCGGCGAACTGGTAACCTGGCTCGCCAAAAAACATAACGTTAAAATATTACCAGTTGATTCGGAGCATTCCGCGATATTTCAATGCCTTGCGGGAGAGCATGAAAACGCTGTTGAAAAAATCATCCTCACCGCCTCAGGAGGGCCTTTCAGAGGTAAATCCCACAGCTTTTTAAATAAGGTAACCAGGGAAGATGCACTCAAACACCCTAACTGGGTAATGGGGGCTAAAATCACTATCGATTCCGCTTCATTAATGAATAAAGGACTGGAAGTTATTGAAGCTAAATGGTTGTTTAATGTTGATGCTGATCAGATAGATGTAATAGTCCATCCGCAGTCTATCATCCATTCTATGGTACAATTTCACGACGGCGCCATTATGGCCCAGATGGGCTTGCCTGACATGAAACTGCCGATACAGTATGCCCTCTCCTATCCCGTAAGATTAAAAAACAATTTTAAACGTTTCGACTTTATTAATTATAGCGAACTCACCTTCGAGAAACCGGATCTTGAAACTTTCCGTAATTTGGCTTTAGCCTTTGCTGCTTTGAAAAAAGGAGGCAATATGCCCTGCATTATTAACGCAGCAAATGAAATAGCCGTTGCCGGATTTTTAAGTGAAAACATTAGTTTTTTGGGCATGAGCGAAGTAATTGAACAATGCATGCAACAGATTGCTTTTGTGGAGCGACCTGTTTTGGAAGACTATTTGAATACTGATAAAGAAACACGCATCTTTGCACAAAATTTAATACAAAAAATGCCGTTAAAAGGCGCAACAGTTTTAACATAACATAACGAATGAGTATAGTGATAATGGTTGGCCAGTTAATTCTCGGCCTTTCAATTCTGGTAATCCTTCATGAATTCGGGCATTTTATTGCGGCCCGCGCTTTTGGTATCAAAGTAGAAAAGTTTTATTTGTTTTTTGATGCCTGGGGCATCAGCCTTTTTAAATTTAACTACAAAGGGGTTGAATATGGTGTAGGATGGCTTCCCCTTGGTGGCTATGTTAAAATTGCCGGCATGATTGATGAATCAATGGATACCGAGCAATTGGCCGGCCCACCGCAACCCTGGGAATTCCGTTCAAAACCAGCCTGGCAGCGCTTAATTGTTATGCTTGGCGGCATCACTGTAAATATCATCCTGGGCATACTTATCTTTTGGGTGTTAACCATTAAATATGGCGAATCATATATCCCCAATTCCGAGCTGAAATATGGCATTGTACCGGGCAAGATTGGTTTAAAAATAGGACTTGAACCAGGTGACCAGGTGACTGCTATTAATGGCAAACCAGTTGTCCGTTTTGATGAGCTGACCAGCACTGAAGTAATATTAGGTAACAGCGACCTCACTGTGCAACGTGGAAGCCAGGTATTGCACGTTAAGATTCCTCCAACTATTCTAAATGATCTTTCCGATTATGGCATCGATCAGTTTATCAACAAGCTGCCTCGCGCTAAATTTTCGGTTGAATCCATTGCGCCGGGTAGCGGTGCGCAAAAAGCAGGTATCTTAAAAAACGACAGCATTGTAGCGATCAACAATAACAAAATCATGTTCTTTGATGAAATGCAGGCTCAACTTGCTCAAAATAAGGACAAAAAGGTGTTAGTGTCAATCAAACGCGATGGCAACATAATTCAAAAAACGGCACAAATTGATAAGGAAGGTATTTTAGGCTTTATTCCGAACCCGGATATTCCAAAAGAGAAAAAATTGTCCTTCGGTTTCTTCGGGTCTTTACCTGTTGGGGCTACAAAGGCCTGGGGTACATTCAGCGATAACGCAAAGGGTATCGGCAAGGTGTTTAAAGGCGATGTTAAATTCAGTAAAGCAGTGAGCGGCCCTGTAAAAATAGCTACCCTTTTTGGCACCACTATCGACTGGGTACGTTTCTGGAGCCTGGTTGGCTTTTTATCAATGGTACTGGCTTTAACCAATTTATTGCCCATACCGGCATTAGACGGCGGCCACGCTTTGTTTTTAGTGATTGAAATGATAAAGGGCAAACCACTAAGTGATAAGTTTTTGGAGCGCGCTCAGATCGTCGGTTTTGTAATATTAATCTCGCTGATGGTATTTGTATTCGGCAATGATATTGTGAAGCAGGTGATGAAAAGCCACTGATTTTAAAGGCGAAACCTGCCTGTCGGCAGGCAGGGCTAAAATCTACAAAATAAAAAAGCGCTGAATGATCAGTGCTTTTTTATTAAGGAAAGGTTTGATTTGCCTCCTAACATTAAAACCAGTAACGGGAGATCAAAATAGACATCACAAATTCATATTCAGGAAGATGTTACACCATTTCTGGAAACAAGACCGAATATTCTACAGCCCTATAATGAAGGGCTGCAGTTTAACCAAATAAAAAAAGAATAGCTATCAAGCAAAACAGGCAACTCAATTGAGCTGCCTGTTTTGCTTATTATCGGTTTATCTTTTATACTGCTGGGTCTGTAAAAGAACCTGAATTTTGTTCAATATCCTGAATGGTGCGTTCTTTTTTAAATATCGCCGCTCCTACCAGGGCAACGATGATCCCGAAAATGGCGATAGCGAATATGGAGACAAACGCTGTTATCAGAGCTCCGTACTTTTTCATTATTTCCATCGCCTGATCAACCTGGTCACTTGACATCCCTTTTTGAGTCATTGCATCCCTTTGGGTATCCATAATCTTATTGAAAACCCCGGGGCTTAAAAATGCAAAATAGATGTAGACAAAAATGGAGATAACTACGGCACCGATAATCGAATAAAGAAGTCCGGCAACAAAGGCCTGTCCGAATGTAATAAAGCCTCCCAGGTTTTCCCGGTGTTCTTTTTGAGCCAAAAGCAAAAAGGCTATAAAAGGTAGATAGCCTACGTATTTTACAGCCGATGTTTGATCGACATTCAAAAATTGCCATACATAGGTAAGAACAATTGATACTACTACGTAGAACATCGCCCATTTAAAAGCTACCCCTGAAGAATTTTGTTTTGCATTTTCCATTATGAAATTGGTTTTAGTTCGAAATAAAGTTAAAAATTATTTATTTAACTAATGTAAATCCCTGATGAAATATTTCAGATCAAACCCGCTTTCCCCTGCCGATTAATAGCGGACTATATCAGCTATTGTTTTTATCAGCCATCGAAACATATTCCGCATTCCGGATCATGGAGGCAAACAGGATAGCAAAAACAAAGAGAAATAGAATAGCCATCCCATTTTCAAATATGATATAAAACAACGTTGCGGGTTTATCTTCGCCAAAGTCCTTTTTTGTATCGGCTATAGCGGCATCAATATCCTTCTGTTTTACCCCGCTTTGCTTCATGATGGCGGTTTTTTTACTGATAATAGCGGCCTCCGTTTTTTGAATGTTATTTGGCTCGATAACTTTATTAAAAAGCAAGCTAACGCCAAGCGTATAAACAATATAGGCAACGCACAACATGATAAATATGCCGGTAGTGGCCTGCTTAAACGTCCAGAAACCGCCTATCTTTTTACGACTGTTCAAACAAAAATAGATAACGCTTAAAATTGGCAGCAGTAGAGGAAAAACCACCCGGCCACTAATGAGCAGAAAAGCCGAGTCTGCCATTTTTGTGATATAATAGAAATACAGTATTTGTATAGCCGAATAAACAATACCTAGTAATAGCCCGTTTTTTACGCCGTTGACCTTTATTTTACGTTCGAGGTTGATGTCCACTATGTTCAGATTTATTCAGCAAAACAGGTTAATATTTCCAAAACGGCCATGTCAAAGTCTTTGTTAACAGCATGTGCGGCAATATTGCTCTTCTCTTCGGATGAAGGGCTCGTATTTTGAAAAAAGCACATCATTGGGTAAAACAATTCTTTCAATTCTGAATCTTCGGGCAATTTGGTAGCAACTTTACTGATTTCCGCTACCGGGCTTTCAATTAGGATCTGGTTGGCTATCACCGGTTCATATATCCGGTATTCATCCTGGAACTCGTCTTCATCTACCAATAAAAATTCTTTCAGGTAATCTTCCAGTTCGGGTTCAATATCCTCATCTCCGCATTCATTTAAATAAAGCAGCAAGTTAAGCAGTTCGGTGCCCCTGTCAAGTGTTTGTTCTTCTATATCTTCCCACTCCGGCGAATCAAGGTAATCTTCTTCAAGTTTGATCACATCTGCGCTAAAGAAATTGATCAGCAACAGGTCGAAGAAGATCTCCCTCATGGCCTCCAGTTGCGGGTAATCGTCAAATATCTCGTCCAGCATGGCTGATTTCGTCAAGAAATCTTTTTCGGATGCGAACACTTCATAAAAAACAGTGGTAAAAGGCGTGGCCTCAAAACTGTTGTATTTGGAAAAAGCGTTCAAAGCCGCTTCTATTGCTATTTTTACTTTTGGATCTGTCATGGTCGATGTTATTTAAAACTTTGATTGTTATTACAGGTTAACAATACTTTTCCTATTAAGTTGTGATCAATAAAAGGAGAGTTATAGGATCTCGACCTGTTATTCTTTTTGTTGTATTCCCAAACTTCATCAGCATCAAAAAGCACAAAATTGGCTTCTTTGCCTTCGGCGATAACCGGAATATCTATATTTAAAATCTTCCGCGGGTTGATGGCCATTTTTTCAACGATCAGGCCGATGTCGAGCCCGGCCTTCAAAGCCAGGGGCAGCGCGGTTTGCAAACCAATGATGCCAAATTCGGCCACCTCCAGTTCAACGTTTTTAAATTCCACTTCATGCGGGGTATGCTGCGATACAATGGCATCTATGGTGCCGTCTTTAAGGCCAGCAATCAAAGCATCCACATCATCCTGGGTGCGTAATGGCGGCTTAACTTTATACTGGCTGTCGAAGCCTAAAAGCGCCTCGTCAGTAAGTATCAAATGATGGGCTGCAACATCGCAGGTTACCTCAAGGCCTTTCCGTTTGGCTTCCCTTATCAGTTCAACCGAACGTGTGGTGGATATGGTGCTGAAGTGGATCCGCGAAACGGTGTATTCGGCTAAATAAAGGTCGCGGGCTATCATTAGTTCTTCGGCAAGTGATGGTATGCCTTTCATGCCCAATAAGGTGCTTACTTCTCCTTCATTCACTTTGGCTTTGCCGGCTATAGCAGTATCTTCGGGATAAGAGAAGATCAGCGCATCGAAGCCCTGCGCGTATAATAAAGCGCGTTCCATTAACCCGGCATCCTGTACCGGCCTGTTGCCGTCGCTGAAAGCTTTGGCGCCGCTCAGGTACATGTCATACATTTCGGCCAAATCCTTACCTTCTCTTTTATGCGAGATAGTGCCCAAAGGATAAACATCTACCAAATTCTTCTTAGCCCTGTTTAAAATATATTCGATCTCGGATTTTGAATGTACCGGAGGGATAGTGTTTGGCATTAAAGCAATGCCCGTAAAACCACCTGCCGCTGCTGCTTTTGTACCCGTATAAAGATCTTCTTTAGTCTCAAGGCCCGGCTCGCCGATATTGCAATTGAGATCGAAAAAACCAGGTGAAATGTATTTACCTTCTGCTTCAAATATCTCGGTGTCAGTTTCAATCTCGGGCGCTATTTGTGTGATAATGCCTTTTTCAATTAAAACATCGGCAATTTTTTGATTAAAAGGTGAGTTGGGATCAATTATAGTTGCGGATTTAATGAGCAAATTCATTTGCGCTATTTTAAAAGGTGGGTTTTATTCATTTAAACCGGTTGCGAAACTTGTGCTTTGTCAGTTTTAAAATACCTGATCACCAGTATTTCGAGCCCCAGAAAAATCAATGCCAAAATTATACAAAGTTTCCATAATTGTAAGCCGAAATTTGATTCAGTTAATGTGCTTTTTAACGAGCCGCTCCCTGCTTCTAAAACGGGGTTCGCCTTTGGTACCAATTTAGCCAGGTCAGCCTTGTTTAAATAGCTCAGGTCCGATTCGCTGCGGTTATCGTTAAACGCCAAAACCGCAACGGCACTGTCTTGTTTTTTCAAGTCATAAATGCCGGTTTGCTGTAGTTGGTCGGCCATGTAAAGCAGGGTGCTGCCTTCCGTCTGTTTGGTTTCGGGTATAATACTTTGGTTTGCTTTAACCAGTTTCAGCAATTGTTTCTCATTGGTTTGCACAGGTGGTATTTCAATCATTTCATCCCGGCCAAGTGTGTAAAACAAAGGCTGATCATGTCCGCTTAGTAAAGCTATCCTGAACATCACGGGCACAAACAGGGCGTGCCTGGGCAGGTTGCTGAAATCCTCGCTCAAAGCAACTGCTGCAACAAATACTTTACCCTTACCGCTGGTATATTCGCCCCAAAAGGGTTGCTTGCCGGGCATGGTCATTAAGTTTTCAGGATTGTTACCCGATGAGCTTAACTGGTAATATTTTTTTACCGCGGGCAGATCGGGATTTTGCGGGAAGTTCTCAAAAATATTTTTAAATACCTGATTTTGCAGGTTGAGGCCACTTACTTTGGCGTCACCGGTTATTAATTTTTCGGGCCAGGCAGCATTTAGTTTTTCGAGGAAGTCTTTATAATTTGCCAGATCTGCATCTGGCGACGGAAAAACCAATAAAGTACCTCCTTTACCTACAAACGCTTTCAATTGCTGCGATAAGCCTGTAGAAACTGCGTTGATATCGCTTAAAATAATCAATGGATAACTATTAAGGGACGCGTAATCAACATTCCCATCGGGCACCCGCTTCGCGTTAAAAAAAGGATCAGCTGCAAAAACAGCCTTCAGGAATGGATTTGGAGTTCCGCCGTCTATCAATAAAACAGGCATTTGTTGTTTTACCTCGAAGGTAAAATAAAACTGGTTATCGAAGGTAACCGGGTTGTCCTGCAATGATAGTTCTGCCCTCTGCCAGCCTGCGTTTAATCCGGAAAAAACCAACGTATCGTATTGTATTGCGCGGGCATCAATTGTATAACTACCCAGCGCTTTTTGGGCACCATTGATCACTAATTTCAGGGGCACTTTTTCTGCCGTTTGCCCAGCGTAATTATGCAGTCTTACAACCATTTTTTCGCTTTCACCGGGGCGGTGGATGGCGCTTAATAAGGCAACTGAATCAACCGCCACATTGGGCAGCGAACTCGCTTTTAACTGAACAAGGTTAATGCTTAAGCCGGTATCAGTTTTCACGGGATCTCCCTGTGCCATATTTTTTTGGAAGTCGGAGATCACATACAATAAACCAGGGCCATCTTTATGCATGGCCAAAAGACTTTGCTGCCGGTTGATGATTTGCTGCAGGCTGCGGCTGCGGGGACTGATCTTTACGGTATCTACCGCGTCATTAAATTCGTCCCTGCTTAATAAACGCTGGTGACGGCCTTCAAAATCCTGCGTCAGCAACTGAAAGCGATCGTTTATGCTATAGGCCGATGCGATTTCTTTTGCCCGCCTTTTGGCCTCGTCAAGCAGCGATCCATCGCGGTTAAGGGTTTCCATGGAATAGGAATTATCTACAAAAATACTGACCGATTTTTGTTTGCCTGCGCCTGCACTGTTAGCGCCCGGGATATAGGGTTTTGCAAATGCCAGCACCAAAAACGTTAAAGCCAGCAGGCGGGCCGCCAATATCAGGCGTTCTTTCAGATTTCTGCGGGAGGATTGCTGCTCCTGGATCTCTTTCAGAAATTGCACATTGCTGAAATAAACCTTCTGATACCTGCGAAAATTGAACAGGTGAATCAGTACAGGTATAGCCAGCGTTAGCAATGCAAAAAGAAAGGCCGGATACAGAAAATGCATATTGATGTGCAAATGTGCGAATTTTAGATCGCTGATTAAAGAGATTTTATATGATTATAATGAAGATAATAGAGAATAATGTAACATTGAATCACATCAAATCACCTACCCTTCATTTTCACTCTGATGCCTTCTATGCTTCTTTTTTTTCTTTTTCTCCGATGTATGTTTTACCGGTTTTGATGGGCTGTTATTTGTTTGTACTACCGGCTTTACTGCTGAATTTACTTTGGCAGTATCTTTACTTAGGGTGTGCACATTAAATTCGTTATTCCGCATCCCATATTCCAGCTGCCGTTTTTGGCCGGTGGGTTTGGCAGTCTTTCCGCTGCCGCTATAAAGTGGGTATTCGCGTTCAAGTTTGCCATCCTTTACATAAAAGCTATCATTACCTCTGTAACCTTGTTTTTGCTGTTCGGTAAGTTTCGGGAAATCCAGTTTCTCGGCTTTGCCGTTTGTAAACTCAAAGGCAAAAATATGGGTATAGTACAAGGTATCGTTGCTTTTTGTTTGTATGAGGATCTCCGGATTGCCGTCCAGGTCCATATCGGTATTAAAAACATCTACAATGGCGCCATCGAGATCGCCGGTTGTGGTAGTGTATTTTGCTGCCGCAGAATCGGAATGTAAAATCTCAAATGCTCCCATTTTAGTCGATCCCCTGCCCCAGCTCAAAATATCATAGTCCTGCCCGGGCGAAACCTCTATCATTTTATGGTAACGGAACGGATCCATTAGAACCGGTTTCGACGGAGTTGTATTAGTTGTTGCTGCCGTTTTTTGGTCGTTGCTACAACCGGATATCCAAATAGCACTAACAATTAAGCAGGTAAAGGACGAAAGATAAAAAAGACGCATATTTTTCATTGCCTGGTTAATTAAACATCATATCCGGTGATATTTCTCCTTTTGGTTTGCCGGGGATAGTCATCATTACCCGTAAAAGGCCCGAATTACCGCTGTCAAAATATTTAACAGTTATTCTGTGGAAACCTTTCAATAACGGCGCCGCGCCACCCTGTTCAAAAACGCCGTGCTTACCGTCGTTATCAACTACAGGCTGATTATCTATCAGCAACTGCGAACCGTTTGCCGATGCCAGGGAAAATCCATAAACACCGTCAGCATCAATCCGTATAAAGCCCTCGTAAACCACCCCAAAACCTTTAATATTCTTTTTAAATGCCGAAGTATTAAAAGATAAAGCGGTACCTGTATCAATTACCGGTGCGCCTTTTAACTGGTCTATCCCTGTAAATTCTCCTGTTAGCAACTGGTATTTCATCCCTTTGGCAGTTCCTATAAAGTTAACGGCAGCGAAGGGCATTTTGTTATACACGATTTCATGTGTGATAATGCTCCTTTTGCCCGTAGGGGTGATTACAATGGTTTTCAACTCGCGGTATTGATCGGGCGGAACGTCATAAGTCATCGGCACACTGTAAGCTATGTCTGTTTCGCGCGGGTCATATCCATCTATGGTGTAATAAACTTTAGCGCCTGAAACTGATGGTTTTAAATTCACATTTAACTTTGTGCCAAAAACAATGGTATCCAGCCCGCCTATTGCGGTTGGCACCCTATAATCAAAATTACCTGCATCAAGTTTGGCAAGATGCGCGGGCAAACGCGTATTAGCAAAATCGTTAAAATTTTTATTGGCGAGCGGACTCCAGGCCACTTCCGATAAGGCGAACAATCTCGGCAAAATCATATAATCAGCCTTAATTTCAGACGGGATATACTCCGTCCATAAATTGGCCTGAACACCAGTAATAAATTTTTGCTGATCGGCAGTTAATACTTCCGGTGTGGGGTTATAGCTGTATATTTTACTTAGCGGGTCGTATCCACCTATACTCAATGGTTCCAGGTTTTGTTTGCTTTGCTGCTGATCGATATACAAACCACCGCTGCCGGGCGTCATGATCACATTATGGCTTTGCTGCGCTGCCGCTATACCGCCTTCTTCGCCCCGCCAGCTCATTACAGTGGCATTTGGTGATAACCCGCCTTCTAAAATCTCATCCCAGCCAATAATACTGCGGCCCTTTGAGTTTACAAACTTTTCAATCCGTTGTATAAAATAGCTTTGCAATTCGTCCTCGGTTTTTAAGCCCAATTGTTTCATCAATTGCTGGCAAAATTCCGACTTCTTCCAAACATCCTTTGGCGCTTCATCGCCACCTATGTGGATATATCTACTTGGGAAAAGGTCCATCACTTCGGTTAAAACATCCTGTAAAAAGTTAAAAGTTTTGTCCGAAGGGCAGTAAATGTCATGAAAAACGCCCCAGGTTTCGGCAACTTTATAATTTAATGATGGGTCGCAGCTTAATTCAGGATAAGCAGCCAATGCAGCTTCGGAGTGGCCCGGCATTTCAATTTCGGGCACGATATTGATATAACGGTCGGCGGCATATTTTACCACGTCACGGATCTGATCCTGGGTGTAAAAGCCACCGTAAGGCGTATTATCAAACTGTTGTGGTGTACGGTCGTGATAATTGCCAATAACCGTTTGCGCCCTCTGGCTGGCAATTTGTGTAAGCCTTGGATATTTTTTTATTTCGATGCGCCAGCCCTGGTCGTCGGTTAAATGCCAATGGAAATTATTGAGTTTATAGGCCGCCATCAGGTCGATATATTTTTTAACAAACTCAACCGAAAAAAAGTGGCGGCAAACATCCAGCATCATTCCACGGTAAGCAAAGCGGGGGTAATCTTCAATTTGCACACAGGGCAGTGCAGCTGTTGCGGCTCTGTCGGCAGGCATTAATTGTATCAACGTTTGTATGCCATAAAACAAACCGGCTCCTTTACCGGCAATCAGCACCTGTTGTGGCGTAATAGTTAAACGGTAACCGTCAGCAGGTAGGTTATCTGTACCAGTTGAGGTGAGGACGATGCTGTTTACAGTGCCGGTGCCATTATTTTGTTTTAGCTGCACATGCAGCATCGCTTTGTTTTGGAGGTAGTCAGTTAAAAAAAGCACCGCTTTATTATCAAGACTATCCGCCAGTATAACTGTTTTTTGATTGATGTTGAAGTTGCCGGATGATTTTTTAAGGGAAACCGGGGCGGGGATTATCCCAAGATTTGGGTCGCTATCCTGGGCACTCACCATAGCGGTAGAGGCTGCTATTACTATACAAAGCAGTAAAAATATTTTTTTAAGCATAATACCAATTGAACCTGTTAAAATATAAGGTGGTGAAGTTAACAGATTTTATAGAAAAGTTATTGGGGACAGATGTAAAAAATCTGTTCGGAAATAAAACAAGCCGTTCCGGTTTTACCAGGACGGCTTGTTTTACTATTTTTCTTCTTTAACAGCAGGTTCGACAGGTTTTGCCTTTTTAAAATCATGCGGCCTTGTTTTACCGTATGACCCCATTGCTATCTTTCCTTTTTTTGTCTTTTTATCTCCTTTTCCCATGGCAGTATAATTGATTTTGGTGTATTTTATCAATGATACGAAAAAAAGTCCGAAAGTCAGCAAAGTCCTGAAGACCGAAAGCTATTTTCGCGTTTTCGGGGATGTAATTATTGGAAAGATTATAAGGGCTGCAAAAGGTATAACCCGCAAGTAACTTAATCAACCCAATTTAACTTAATCAACTTATTCAACTAGTCAGGCAGTCACCACATGCTCTTTGGCAGCAAGGTAGCGCTCAGCATCAATGGCAGCCATACATCCGGTACCGGCAGCTGTTACCGCCTGGCGGTAAATATGATCCTGGGCATCACCGCAGCAAAATACACCTTCAACGTTAGTTGTGGTTGAGCCGGGATTGGTTTTTATATACCCGGTTTCGTCCATGTGGATCCAGCCTTTAAATATCTCGGTATTAGGTTGATGGCCTATTGCTACGAAAAAGCCGGTAATATCTAAAGTTTTTTCTTCGTTTGTTTTGTTGTTGAACACCTTAACGCCGGTTACGCTTTGGCCGTCGCCCATAATTTCTTTGGTTTCGGTATTATAAAACAGCTCGATGTTTGGTGTATTTAAAACGCGGTGTACCATTGCTTTTGATGCCCTGAACTCATCGCGGCGTACCAGCATGAATACCTTCCGGCATAGTTTTGCCAGGTAGGTAGCTTCTTCAGCAGCGGTATCACCGGCGCCGACAATAGCCACATCCTGTCCTTTAAAAAAGAAACCATCGCATACTGCACAGGCCGAAACGCCAAACCCGCTATATTTTTGTTCTGAATCCAGGCCAAGCCATTTGGCAGACGCCCCGGTTGAAATGATCACGGTATCAGCCAAAATAGTTTTGCTGTCATCAACCACAATTTTATGCGGCAGGCTCGAAAAATCAACCGAACTCACATAACCATAACGGATATCAGTACCCAGGCGTTCGGCTTGTTTGCGGAAATCTTCCATCATTTCGACACCCATTACACCGTCAGGATAGCCAGGGTAGTTTTCTACTTCGGTAGTTTGAGTTAGCTGACCACCGGCAATTAAACCGGTATACATAACGGGGTGCAAATCAGCGCGTGAAGCATAAATTGCCGCAGTATAACCTGCCGGCCCTGAACCTATAATAAGGCATTTAACGTGTTCGTTTTGTTGAGACATCGAGGATTTTGTAAAATGCAAATTTACGAAAGAACCCAGTAAAAACGTCAGAAATTAGTAAACATTATTGATAGACAAATACCCCCAATGCAGGATCAAATTTTTTATGTAAATGATGGGTATTATCAAATTCTAACCGCATGGCTGAATTGACTATATTGATTGTATAAAATTGCACCTGGTCTACCGGTTGTCCTTTTGAAAGCGCCGGCTCCCATTTAGGGCAATTTAAAATTGCCTGGATGATCAAATTATCAAACTGCTGTTCATATGATTTTACAACTTTCGGATTAATCGCCACCCCACCCTTAGTTACTGTAAAAGAAACTACTAACCGGCCGTTACTAATAGGATAGGTATAAGGGTCGGCGATGTGCGAAATATACTTTTCAAAATCAAATCTGGGGGTGGCACTCTTGTTTAATTTCGCATAGGCAACTGTGTGCACGTAATCAATTTGTTTTACAATTTTATCATGTTTATAAATATTAGTGTACAAGGAAGTACTATCTTCACCAAGATTACACCAGTCACCCTCTCTTTTATTATTCACATAGTAGCCTTCGGTTACAACTTTGCCCGACTCACTATAAGTTTGATAAAGGCCATCCAGCAGATTTTCTTTAAAAGTTCTCAGGGTCGATTTTGGTCCATTATTATAATAATCTAACCAGACTCCCGTTTTAACCCCGTTGATATAATAACCCGAAGTCATCACACAATTAACACTATCAACAACTAATTTCCCCATTAATATAAACCCTGGCCCGCTGGCCACTTTATGATAGTAAGTAAACTTTCCGTGGGGAATAGTCATTTGCGCGTCCTTATAATAGCCAATACTCAAGGGAACATTCTTTAAATCAAATTGCCTTACCATCCAAGCTGAATCACCCGGTAATTGTGCAATTTCAGCATAGGAGGTGGCTAACTGACCATTGGTTGTTATTTCGCCACTTCCGGTAAGATACACCCGGCCTGACTGAGCATCGGCAAAAAAGCAAGCAAATACCAAGAGAAAAAATATAAAAAAAAGCTTTGACATATCAATTACAATAAAATTCTGTTTAACTGTTACTCCCCTTTATTCGCTTTTAAAACCCTCAAAAAGTTGCCGCCAAGTATCTTATCTATATCACTTTCGGTATACCCCAACTTTAAAAGTTCAGCGGTGATCTTGGGGTAATCCCTCACATCATCCATGCCCATCGGGTAGGAAGGCGCGCCGTCAAAATCGGAGCCGATACCTACATGGTCAACGCCTATCAGTTTGGCAATGTAATCTATATGTTTAATCAGCAAGCTTAAAGGAGGGCGCAATGCATCAGATTCAGTTTTATGCATCGAAAAAAGCTGATCTGTAGCCAAATCCACATCATTATAAATTTTGGTAAGGGAATCCAATTGGAATTTATACTTTTTCAGGAATGCATCATTTTTTCCAAAAAAAGTACTGTCAACAAAACCGCTGAAAAAGTTAACAAACACTACTCCCCCATTTTTTGCCAACGCTTTTAGCTGGGCATCCTTTAAGTTACGCCTGAAGGGATCTATAGAGTAAGCGCAACTGTGCGAGGCGATAACGGGCTTGGTGGTAGTGGCCAGCACATCATAAAAGGTTTGCTCGCCGGGATGCGAAAGGTCGATCATTACTCCAAGGTCATTTAAATGGCGGACGATCTGTTTACCATAATCGGTAAGGCCCACGTGTTTTAAACTTGCCCTATTGGTAGTTTCATCTGCAGCCGAACTTGCCCACGACGTGCTGTTGTTCCAGGTAAGGGTTAAATAGCACATGCCCCGTTTGGCCAGGCTATCTATGTAATCCATCCGGTCTTCAATCATATGGCCGCCTTCTACCCCTATCAAAGCAGCCATTTTATTTTCTTTAACAGCCTCTAGCAGTTGCGCAGAATTTCGTACCAGCGTTATCCTGTCGGGATAACGGGCCATCAAAGCATAAAGCGAATCAATTTCGCGATTGGCAAATTTAAAAGCCGTTCCTTTACCATATTGCGGCCCGCACCAGATAGAAAATACCTGGGCATCCAGCCCACCCTCTTTAGCCCGTACCAAATCAAAATTACCAGCTGTTTGAAGTTTGCCAACATCCAGCTTATTGATCAGCTCGTTCGAGAGTACGTCATTATGGGTGTCTACCAAAATAGCCCTCTGATGGATTTCGGGCGCGGTTTGTGCTTTAGCCTTTAGAATTAGTAGCAGTGGCAGGAGCAGTAGTAGTTTTTTCATGTTTTGAAGATAGGGAAATAATGATCACAGATTAAAATTGATTTTCATGATTTCACCGATTTTATATCCGGGATCGTGTAGAGATTCTGTGTTGAATTCCAAATATTTTATAATTTTGTTTTATTCAAGGCGGCTTTAAGCCAGCCTCATTAGGGCAGCACATTTTCGTAATGGCTGCTCTAACTATTTTATGCTGTTTCAGTCTGAATATTCGTAATGGTATAATTCTTATCAAATGCTTCATCTGTTTTATAAATAGTGTAAATCAGCTCCAGTATTTTTCTTTGCACCGCTACGGCTGCTTTCATTTTTATTCCATGCTTTGATACCAGACGCACAAATAAAGCTTTATGCTGGTCATTAAACCTCATAGCTGCTAAAGCAGGCATATACATGGCTTTTCTCAAATGCCTATTTCCCTTTTTCGATATTTTAGGTTTACTCTTTACCGACGTGCCGGAATCTTTCAGCCTGACATCCAAGCCGCTGTAACTGACCAGTTGCTTTTTATTTTTAATCAGTTCAAACCCATTTGTTTCTGCCAGTACAATTACCGCTGTCAGTTTACCTACACCGGGAATTGTGGTAATGGTATTTATCTTTTCAACCAATTCCAAATCCTGTTTCACAATTGCGGCTATCTCGGCTTTGATTTCCAGTTCCTGTTTGTCATTCAGTTGAATACGTTTAATTACTCTTTTGATACTACTGTCATTTGGAAACGCTTCTGCTTTTTCTGCATGCAGTTGGTTTTTTAATGCTGTTCTTTCAGCAATCAGTTGGTCCCTTTCACGGGTTAGTTGTTTAAGGTCTTTGAATATTTTCTTTGGCTTTTTCCATGCTTCCAGTTTCCTTTCCAGCCCAAACTGGCAAATGGCTTGTGAGGCGGTCTTATCAGTAATAGTCTTAACCTCCAATGTCCTGAAGTAATTGCTGATCTTGTTTGGCAAAACAATACTTACTTCTTGCCCTTGATCTGAAAGATAATAAGCTAATTTTTCATGGTATACACCTGTGGCTTCCATTACATATCTCACGCTGATTTCTTTTGCCGACAATTTGCTTACCCAAGCCAAAAGATACTTAAAGCCTACTGCGTTATTAGGAAATGTTTTAAATGCGAAAATGTCCGTACCGGTATCATGGTTCATTCGCCCAAGTGACACTACTAATTCATTTTGAGCTACATCAATGCCCACCACTTGTTTTACAATGTTTGTCATCATTCTTTTACGTTAAATTAACTCAAGTGAATAACCTTTCTCCGTCTTGTCTCCTGGTTGGATATTCTGGATATGCAGACATGCTGCATTCCTTACATTCTGTTCAGACTCTAAAAGGTAAAAAAGAATGAGGCTATATCTCTACAAGAACATACTCTACAAGTTGTTTAGACGCGATTCAGCTCCCATTCTTCTTCACTTAAGTATTGTAAATTTGTTACTTTTATATTTGATAACAAACATAGGAGACGCGATGCATCGCGTCTCCCGCTGACAGGTGGACTGCAACAAGGTACGAATTGTTGCGTTTTACATCTCATAAATCAAGGTCATAGACGCGATGCATCGCGTCTCTACGACATTTATTTCATCATTTGCACATCTCCCTACGTTTGTATTATCCCCACATTAAACGCTTTTTCAATCGGCGCATGGTTTGCTGCCTCGATACCCATTGAGATTACCTTACGTGTTTCCAGCGGATCGATGATCCCATCTACCCAAAGCCTGGCAGCGGCATAAAACGGTGAGGTTTGGCTATTGTATCTGTCGGTGGTTTCTTTTAATAACTGTGCTTCTTTCACCGCATCAACTTCTTCGCCCCTGGCTTTTAAGCCAGCCGCCTGGATCTGCACCAGTGTTTTTGCTGCCGAACCACCGCCCATTACGGCTATTTTTGCGCTTGGCCAGGCGTATATCAAACGGGGATCATAGGCCTTGCCGCACATGGCGTAATTGCCTGCACCATAGGAGTTACCTATAACAATAGTAAATTTGGGCACTACGGAATTTGCTACTGCATTCACCATTTTGGCACCATCCTTTATAATTCCCCCATGTTCGGCGCGGCTGCCTACCATAAAGCCCGTAACATCCTGCAAAAATACCAGCGGGATCTTCTTCTGGTTACAATTCATGATAAAACGCGTTGCCTTATCCGCCGAATCCGAATAGATCACTCCGCCAAACTGCATCTCCCCTTTTTTTGATTTGATAACTTTGCGCTCATTGGCAACAATACCAACTGCCCAGCCGTCAATACGGCCCAGGCCGCAAATGATAGATTGGCCGAAACCTGCTTTATATTCCTCAAATTCCGAATTATCCAGCAGGCGCAGCAATATTTCCATCATATCGTAGGCTTTCTCGCGGTTATCGGGCAAAAGGCCATAAATATCTTTTGGGTCGAGTTTTGGGGCTGTGGGTTTGACACGGTCAAAGCCAGCTTTAGCGAAATCACCTGTCATGCCCATGATGTTTTTTATCGAATCAAGGCAGGCTTTATCATTCGGGTGTTTATAATCTGTAACACCCGATATTTCGCATTGGGTGGTAGCCCCCCCAAGCGTTTCATTGTCTACATCCTCGCCAATGGCCGATTTAACCAGATATGATCCTGCTAAAAAAACCGAACCGGTCCCCTCAACAATCATCGCCTCATCGCTCATGATAGGCAAATAGGCACCACCAGCTACGCAAGGACCCATTATTGCTGCAATCTGGATGATCCCCATGCTGCTCATGATGGCGTTATTGCGGAAAATGCGGCCAAAATGTTCTTTATCCGGAAAAATCTCATCCTGTAGCGGCAAATAAACGCCCGCCGAATCAACCAGGTAGATAACAGGCAGTCGGTTTTCCATTGCTATTTCCTGCGCCCGCAGGTTCTTTTTCGCGGTGATAGGGAAC
>Ga0206965_10040_pt1 | contig 37757 bp, 39 predicted proteins | sample Alteio_BWOrgHeat_26_FD_152973 | JGI IMG/M metagenome (GOLD analysis project Ga0206965, IMG submission 152973) | Enriched cells from forest soil in Barre Woods Harvard Forest LTER site, Petersham, Massachusetts, United States -... | ecosystem: Environmental > Terrestrial > Soil > Temperate forest >...
AGCCACTCGCAAAAAGCGCCTCCAGATCAAACGTATCTATGGCCACTTTTAACTCGGTGCGGCTGGGCAACGTTACTGTAGCCTGAATAACCCCCTTAGCTACCGGCCCTTCCACCGCAATACTGGGAAATGTTATTTTTCCATCCTTGGTCACAATGTCGGTACTAAGCTTTATCGCCAACGGCTTATGATCAGCCGCATTCTGTTTAGTGGAGATGCCCGTCAGGAACCGGATAAAGGGAACCGCATCGTCCATGTCCAGCACCGCTTTACCGTTAAGGGCAAGAAGACTGCCGTCAAAGCCGATATTGCCCGCATAATTAAAAGAAGTATTTCCACTGCGGATGGCCAGATTCGTCGGCATATCGGCAGAAGCAAGGTGCGTTATACTGCCAACGCTTCCGGAAATATTAAACGGCCTGTCCTCATAGCGCATGGATATATTAAGCCCCTTGCTTTGCAGAGCCGAGTTGGAAAAGACAGCACCAACATCACTTAACTCTTCAACGCGATTGGCAGCAGAATCCACATAGCGAACGGTCCCATTGTTGATCGTGATTGCAGTATTGCTGAAATCTGCTTTCACACTTGCAGATCCTCCTACCACCGCTGCCTGCGACTGCGGCACAGTATTTTTCCAGCTAAATTGATCATTCTTCATACGCTCCAGAGCCAGGGTGACTCCGTTGACCTTTAATGCATTGATAATGAGGCCACCGTGCAACAAGGAAGGAATAGAAGGCCACACTTCAAGCGTTCTTACTTCCAGCAAAAACGGTGATGCTGCTCCCTGGGCACTATGTACATCAAGCGCCGTGATAACGACGTGGGGGATAGGAAATGATACGACAGCAATGTCCCCCTGAATTTCCAAATCAAGACCAGTCAGATCTTTAAAAGCACCGACTATCTCGGCCTTGATAACGTCCTTGTGCAAAAGGCTTGGCAGAGTGGCAACCACCAGCAATTCAAGCAAGACCAGAATGAGAAGAATCGCAATAACCGTTTTCTTAATCATGATGCTTGCGCACGTGGCTGATACTATTTCTTTTTAGATTTTTCTTTTGGTTTTGCTTTCTTTTTTGTGGCGGATGATTGCTTTTCTTCTTCTATTTCTTCCCCCAATACCTTGGCTTCTTCCTCTTCAACATTCTCTACCAATTTCTTCCCGCCTGTATCAAGCTCGTCGATAATAGTCGAATCATCCGCATCATCCTCATTTACAGGATTTTCCTCTATCTCTTCCAACTCACTCAATTCCTGAAGATTCTCCACATCATCGACATCTTCCATCTCTGCAATCTCGCTAATGCCTTCTCCGGCACCTTCCGCCTCCAACTGCTTTTTATCCTTTTTCTTGGCCTGGGCTGGTTTCTTGGAGGCCAGTATGGTGGCGGTCACCTGCTGCATGGTTTGCTCCGACAACTCACGTTTAGCCGCCTTACGACGCGGACGCACCAGAACGGTGGGATCAAACTGATGCTTGCACTTCGGGCAAGCAGCAGGAACTTTATTCAAATCATAAAAATGGCTGTTGCAGCTCGGACAGGTGCGTTTGGTTCCCCAGGATGGATTGGTCACAATAGTCTCCTTCTCTTTATTTTATAGAGTAGCCTATAATGGCTCTATATAATTGAACTTTCCATTTTATTCAATTTTTGTATGGTCGGTGGCGATATAAACTTACAAGTAGGGCGCCAGTGACACACCCCCCATCCCTTCCCATGCAGTCTAAGGCTGGCCGCGCGCTTAGCGGCACCATATCAGCACCGGGGGATAAATCCATCTCGCACCGTGCGCTTATCCTAGCCTCTCAGGTGCTTGGAAGCACAAAAATCACTGGGATGCTGGAGGGAGAAGACGTACTGGGCACTGCTAAAGCCCTTGGGCAGATGAGCGTGAGGATTGAGCGTACTGCCCCACACACATGGCAGGTGCAGGGGGTAGGCACCGGCGGGCTCTCAGAGGCCAGTGATGTCCTCAATATGGGTAACTCCGGCACTGGGGCCCGGCTTATGATGGGATTGGTTACCCCATATCCGTTTGTTACCTTTTTTACCGGGGATAATAGCCTCAGAAAGCGTCCGATGAAGCGCGTGATGGCGCCGCTTCAGGAAATGGGGGCCAGATTCGAGGCCCGCGAAAGCAGCAAGCTGCCATTAGCGTTATGCGGCACACTGGAGACAATGCCCATCGAATATACCCTCCCCGTTGCCTCCGCACAGGTAAAATCGGCCATTTTGCTGGCGGCTATTAACACAGCGGGAATCACCACGGTTATTGAGCCAGAAGCCACGCGTGACCATACCGAACGCATGCTGCGCCATTTCGGCTGGCAGGTGGAAACTAAAAAACTGGCCAAAGGTGTCTCCATCTCTTTAAAAGGGCATCAGAAGCTGCCGGTTGCCCATCGCGAAATTTCTGTCCCCGCTGACCCTTCCTCGGCTGCTTTTCTGGCGGTGGCAGCGCTAATAACCCCAGGGTCGGACATCACTATACCGCAGGTATGCGTTAATCCATTACGCACCGGCCTCTATACCACGTTGCGTGAGATGGGTGCCTCTATCGAGTTTCTGAATGAGCGCATAAGTGCAGGAGAGGAAGTCGCCGATATCCGCGTGCGCCACAGCACGCTCAAAGCGGTATCCGTGCCGGCCGAACGCGCACCATCCATGATCGACGAATATCCCATACTCGCTGTGGCTGCAGCCTATGCCAAAGGTACGACAGTCATGCAGGGTTTGGGTGAACTTAAGGTCAAGGAAAGCGATCGCTTAAACGCGATTGCCAATGGCATGCACGCCTGCGGCGTTACAGCAAAGATTGCAGGAGACACGCTTAGCATCGAAGGAAGCGGGGTGGTCAAAGGCGGCGGAACGGTTGTCACCCATTACGATCATCGTATTGCCATGAGCTTCCTCGTGATGGGCATGAATGCCGGGCAGCCCATACATATCGATGACGGCAGCGCAATTGCCACCAGCTTCCCCGGATTTGCAGAACTGATGAACAGTGTGGGCGCACAAATTGCACTAGACGTGGCTGTGGCAGCGCCCTTATCCAAAATTCAGAAGCTGGTGGTTGCTATCGACGGCCCCGCCTCTTCCGGCAAAGGCACATTGGCGCGCCGCCTGGCGGAGCATTTCGGTTACGGCTATCTGGATACCGGCAGTATTTACCGCGCGGTAGGCCTCAAAATAATCTACTCCGGCAAAGACCCCTACGACAAGCGCGCCGCTATCGACGCGGCACTGGCCCTAAATGCACAAGACCTGGCTAACCCGCGCTTGCGGCAAGAGCGTATCGGCATGGCGGCATCCATTATTTCTGCCATTCCCGAAGTGCGCTCTATTCTGCTCGATTTTCAGCGTAACTTTGCCAAGAACTCCAAAGGCGCCGTGCTGGACGGGCGCGACATCGGAACGGTTGTATGCCCCGATGCCAATGTAAAAATCTTTATTACCGCAAGCTTAGAGACCCGAGCCAAGCGCCGCCATAGGGAGTTGCAGGGCGAAGGTATCGAGGTCGTCTATGAATCCGTGCTCGAAGACTTGCGTGAACGCGACGAACGCGATGCCCAGCGTGCGGTGGCTCCGCTTATTCCGGCCTCGGACGCAATTGTACTGGACACCTCCAACCTTGATGCTCAAAGTGTATTTGCCAAAGCTGTGGAAATCGTGAATAAGAAAATGGCGTAATGCGTGGGGAATTATAGTATGCGCCTTTTTCTAATATTTCCTATTCTGTTGGGGCTTACTCTGGCAGTATCGAGTTGCGGGGAATCGACCACGTTCGGCAAGTCCGATAAAAATACCCCGATTTCTGCGCGTGAAGAAGGCTTGCTGCGGATCGCGCATGCCACCGAATCGTCGGGAGACTTTGCAGCATCGGAAAGGCTTTATAAGCAAGCTGTTTCGCTGTCGGGTAACAATGTGGAAACCCGCATAGAGCTCGCGGAATTTTACAAACGTCAGCATGCCGACAAATGGGCCATTGCCCCGTTAAAAGAGGCAGTAGCCCTACAACCCCACAACATGGAAATCCTGCGCAACCTTGCCAATACCTATATCAATATGGGCTCGCCGCAGAAGGCTCTTGAACTACTGGATAAGGCAATCACTGAGCATGGCAAAGATGCCCTTCTTTATAATAGCAAGGGAGTCGCTCTTGACATGCAGGGCCGCTACGCCGAAGCACAACAGGCATATCGGATGGCACTGGAAATCAACCCCGATGACGCTGTCACCTTTGATGCCAATCTTTCCATGTCTTATATCCTGGATGGCGCCTACGACAAGGCCATCGCGCTGCTTCTGCCTTTGCTTAACTCGCCGGAAGCAAATTCCACCATTCGCCAGAATCTGGCATTAGCTTACGGGCTTAACGGCGAAAGTGACAAAGCGCTTAAGTTTGGTCTCAAGGACCTTTCTGCCAAAGAGGCAGAAGACAACCTTAAATTTTATCGGATGGTAGCTAAAACTTACCGTAATCAGGCTCACAAACCCACCGAAGAGGAAGATAAAAAACAAATACCCGCAGCTATATCCGATGATACGGACACAGAGCAGGATACGGAAGCGAAAGCACCGGCTGCACCAACTGTCTCTAAGCAACCTGCTATTTCCTCTTTCAATCCTCGTCTGCCCCTTCCAACGCTCAAACCGGACAAGCTATAGCGGTTAATGGGCGAGCTCGTGCATAAGCTTTATGAGGGCAGGAGCCATAATAATGATAAAGAGCGTAGGCAATATAAAAAGAATCATCGGCACCGTCATAATAGCAGGCAGGCGCGCTGCTTTCTGCTCCGCACGCAGCATACGCTGCTCACGGAATTCCGCTGCCAACGTGCGCAATGCCTGCGCAATCGGCGTGCCGTATTTCTCAGTCTGGATCAACACACTGACAATTCCCCGTATTTCGGGAATATCTACGCGCTCCACTAGATTCATAAGCGCTCTTTTGCGATCCGGTAAAAATCCCAATTCAACGGAAGTCAGCCCAAGCTCTTCCGCCATTTCGGGATATGCTCCTCCCAGCTCGCGCGACACTCTATCAAGACCCGAAGCTAGGCTTAACCCTGATTCCGCGCAAATCATAAGCAAGTCAAGCGTATCCGATAGTCCCTTTTGTATGGCATAATAGCGCTTATTACGTTTATTGATAACCAGGATGCTCGGAAGTTTTACCCCCAAATACGCCGCCCCTAATACAAACGCGAGCTTCCAGATATTCGCAAAGGGATCGGAAAAATTTATATCGGCAGAAAATAAAGCAATGGCAAGAATCCCTATAGGAGATACCAATTGAAAGAATGCAAATACGAAAATGGCATCCTTCGAGCGGTAGCCAGCATTCACAAGCATTTTATTCATTTTTCCTATCTGCGATTTTTGCAGCAGGTTCATCTTATTCACAATGCTGCGAATAAGGCTCATATGAATAATAGTGGGCGACTTTTGCCGCTTACGCGGGGCCACAAGCTCGGCCTTCAACTGCGCGCGACGTTCATGCAGCACCTTTACGCGCTGGGCAAATTGATCCTGACGCAGAAAACCTTTGGCCATAGGCAATATCACTGCGGCCGCCAGAAGCATGACGAGAAGAAAATAAATATCATCCGCAGGCAATCCCAGAAAAAAAGAGCTCATATTTCAAACTGCGTCATTTTTATCATGATGAACATTCCGGTTACAAGGCTAAGGGCCGCTCCCGCAGCAGCAAGATTGCCATAAAAGTCATTTATTAATGGCTCCAAATAATCCGGCGCGATAAAGCTGATGGAAATTAACACAACAAACGGCATCAAACCTAAAATGATTGCTGAGGCCTTGGCCTCCGACGACATTGCCTTAATCTTCATGCGCATCATAAAACGCTTGCGCAACACTTCGGCAAGATTGTGAAGAATCTCGGAGAGATTACCTCCGGTTTCACGTTGCATAACGATGGTGGTAACAAAAAAATTAAATTCCGTTGTCGTCAATTTTTTGGCCATGTCCTGCAAGGCTTTTTCCAGCGGAACGCCTAAACGCACCGACTCACCAATATCGGAAAAGACGCTTTTGATGGGTTCTTCCATTTCCACCGCCAGCATATTCATAGACTCCGTTACCGGCAGCCCCGAACGTAAGCCTCGCACAATAAAATCGATGGCATCCGGAAACATCAGAAGAAATTTTTTTAGGCGTCTGTTTCCAAGATAGCCGATGACCAGATAAGGTAGAATTATACCAACAAACAGCCCTATCAATACCCCCAACACAGGAGGCTTCCCTAATCCCACAGTGAGCAAGAAAAGAAAAACAGCGCCCCCCCCAGAAGCTGTAGCGTAAATATCTGCGGGTAATAATAATCCTGCCCGCTCTAATCGAACACGCAGTACCGCCTGTGTAGGAAAATTACGAATGACCTTGCTGATAAATGGCAATTCCTGCGACTTACGCCGTAAAAGCATAGCCTCTTCACCCTTGGCCGCGAACTGGCGAGTGGTGACACGCTGAATGCGACGATTAAGGCGTTCTCTTTTATCAATCCCCAGGATAAAAAATCCCAAGACAAGGCATGCAAGGCTACCCAGCACAATAAAAATTAGTAAATCGTCATTGCTCATAGTAGTTACATGGCTTCAAGGAGCGCCTTATCAAGCCCATAATATGCCGCTTGATGAATAAAATGTGGCCGTAACCCAGTAGATTTAAATTCACCCACCAGCCTTCCTTTGTCATCTTCACCCTGGAATTCGAAATGGAATAAATCCTGCGTTACGATGACATCCCCTTCCATACCCACAAGCTCCGTAACATGCGTGATACGACGGATACCATCACGCATACGGCTGATCTGCACAATTAGATTAACGGCACTAGAGATTTGAGTACGAACGGCCTTACTCGGTAAATTGACGCCCGCCATACCGACCATATTTTCCATACGCGTGAGCGCTTCACGAGGAGTATTAGCGTGTAGTGTTCCCATAGAACCATCATGGCCGGTATTCATGGCCTGAAGCAAATCCAGTGCTTCAGCACCACGCACCTCACCTAGAATAATACGATCCGGCCGCATACGCAGAGCATTCTTGACCAAATCGCGCATCGTTATCTCCCCATCGCCTTCAAGGTTCATCGGACGGGTTTCCAGCGGAACTACGTGCGGCTGCTGCAATTGCAACTCCGCCGCATCTTCAATGGTAACTATACGCTCACCGTGATTAATCATTTGGGATAGTGCATTGAGTAATGTCGTCTTGCCTGACCCTGTGCCACCGGAAATGATGATATTAAGCCGTACAGCGCCTGCAATTTTGAGCACCTTACACACATTAGAAGAAATATTCCCCTGGCTTGCCATAATGTCGAGGGTGATTTTCTTTTTGGAGAATTTACGTATGGAAATGCTGCAGCCGCGTATCGAAAGTGGTGGAGCAATAACGTTGACGCGGCTTCCATCCATAAGTCGCGCATCGCAAATGGGGCTTGATTCATCCACCCGTCGCCCAACCGCAGTTACGATACGCTGGGCAATGCTCATAACATGCTGATTATCGCGAAAAGCGATGTCCGTTAAAACCAGCTTACCCTTGCGCTCCACATACACCTGGTTAGGGCCATTCACCATAATGTCGGTTATGGTTTCATCCTGAAGGAGCGGCTCCAATGGCCCCAGCCCCAGCATATCATCCACTATCTGATTGGCCAGAAGCCGTTGTTCGACCTGATTGATGAGCAGCTTCTGCTCCATCACAATCTCGCCGATGAGATCGATAATCTGCCGCTTCAGATCGTCGCGCTGCAAGCGTGAGGCCGTCGTCAGATCTATCTGCTCGATAAGCAGGCCATATATTTTATCTTTGGTAAGGGAAAGCTCAGCACTGATTTTCTCACCTTCAACAGGTGCCGACTTAGCCTCTGGCGTCGCCGAAACAGGGTCAGTATCAGGTAGAGAGGCCGCAGGAGAACCCGCTGCAGAAGCCGGCGCAGAAGATCCTTCTGAACTACGCCTGCCAAATGCCATTTATTTTTCTCCCTTTAGGAAAGCAACTAACTCCTGTATTTTATTTTTAGGTTCCAACGCTTTCTCTGCGCCTTCCACAAAATGGCAGCTTAGCGAAAGGAGTGCCTTACTGGCAGGTGTTTTCTTTGCAATTGCAGATAATACTTCTCCCATAGTAGATGCCGCATAGGCATCGAGCATGAAGGGAATATTAAACGCTACTTTCTGCCCCAGTCCTTTTTCAAATTCTTCCTGCGGCATCTGATGTTTTCCGGCTAATCCCACGCGATTGGCAACAAATATAGGCGGCTGAATCTTGAGCCCCCCTTTACAATAGTCCAGATAACGCAGGGACTCGCGCAACCCCGTAATGGTGTACTCCGTTACACAAACAATATGATCGGCGTGCTGGAGTGCATAGCGCGTAAACGGCGACAATGTACGCGGCACATCCACAACGATATGAGAATATTTAGATCTGTTTTGTTTAAACAAAGCTTCTGCAGCGGCCTCATTTGGCTGAATATTCTCTTCAAGCGACTCTTCCGTGCTCAGGATAGACAGCGTGTCGTTGATCTTCAGCATCACGCGATCCATAAACAATCCATCGATGCGTTCAGGCTTTTCCAGCACATCCCGTAAACCCTTGCCTGGCTCCAAATCAAGCGCCAATGCTACCGTTCCCAATTGCGGATCCAAATCAAGCAAGGCCGTTTTCTGCTGCAGAGCATGAGATAGAATCCACGCCATGTTAACGCTGACGGTCGTAGCCCCCACCCCGCCCCTCGCCCCAATAACGGAAATTATCTTGGCATCCTTTTTGACTTCGGTATGCGCAAGAGGGTGTGCAGCAACTTCCGTGGCCTTGTGATAGGCCGTTTCCAATGCAGCCGGAGTGAAGGGTTTAAGCAGGTAATTGGATATGCCAACTTCTACCAGCCAGCAATAAAAGCTATATTCGTTGATTTTACCTGAAACGATGACTTTGATGCCCGGGGCACAGACGTCAGCCAACGCATCCAATGCTGCCGGCGCGCTCTCTGCGGATGGAATATCCACACACAGCACCTGTGGCGACGGATGCGATTTCAGAAACTCCGTGGCCGTAGTAATATCCCCCTGCAATACCACGCCTTCCGGCCATCCGCGCAATACAGCAAACTGCTTAAGTACTGCCGCGCTCTCGCTATCATTAGTAAAAGCAAGAAAGCCTTCGGATATTCCATTGCCTTTGCTTACCGCAATCGTTGCGCCGCTCATATGAGTTCCCTTAGGGTGAAGTGCCACCTGAAGAAGGTGCAGACGCTCCGCCGCTCCCTGAAGACCCTCCGGCTATGGTTGGTGCGGTACCCAGCCTGTATTTCTGCACAAATCCACTATCGCGCGATGCATCAGCAGAAGGCTGGCTTCCTTGTGAGCCTACATAATCACCGGGGTTGGCAAGCTGCAAAATAAAATCATTGTTATAGGCACAGCCAAAATTGCTCTGGTTGGAAGCATCATAATGCACCATTGCATTCTTGCTCCAGTCTGGGCAGGGAGCAGGAGGAACAGCAACTGCATACACTACCGTCACAAGCAAACTGTCATTACCGCTATCCGGCACGGGCTGAAGATGAATCGTGTTGCGATCCACTCCCTGCTTTACCAGATACGCCTTTAACTGCCTGGCATGCATTACTGCCTTGGAATTGGAATCGTCCGCCTGCAACCCCACGTAAGAAACTGCCGACACGGGAACCGATTGCATGAATGCATCGAGCGCACCGTATTCAGTCATTGATAGCTGCTTCGTATGCGCATCAAATGCCACCGCATGCGAGACAGTCACAATTTTCACTGCGGGAGTCTTGTCTGGATCACTACCGCAACCACACATCAGCAACGCTATTGTGAGCAGCCCCGCATATTTTTGTACAACTTTCATACTCTTCCTACTTCAGTATATAGCCAACCGGACCGCTTAAACGCGGCTTATCGACAGCATCTACAGGAGGGGCATTGTCATCGTGTCCAGAAGGAGTTTCCTTGTAGAGTTTACCCAGCAATATGCGCTCGGCATCGTTTGCCACCACCAGCCCCTGCGTAGGATCACGCATAGCCTTGCGTTCCTCAACGCCATTGACGATATACGGCGTTACAATAATCACGAGCTCCGTCTGGTTGTGCTTAAATTGCGATGAGCGAAACAATGCGCCTAAGATCGGAATATCGCCAAGGAAAGGAAATTTATTGATGTCATTATTATTGTCATTCTCCAAAAGGCCTGCGATTGAAAAGCTCTGGCCACTCTGCAGTTCAACTGTTGTGGAAGCCTTGCGCGTGGTAAGCGCAGGAATGGTAATATTATCGGAAACAACCTGCCCGGTAGAGGTAATGGAACTTACTTCCGGTGCAACCGCCAGGCTAATGCGATCCTTGGAAAGCACAATTGGAGTGAAGTTCAGCGTAACACCGTAAGGCTGATAGGCAATCGATACCGTTGCGGTAGGGCCAGTACCTGAAATGGAGGGCACCGGTATTTCACCACCCGCCAGGAACGAAGCCGGCTGGCCCGATTGCGTCGTAAGCGTAGGCTCCGCCAACGTTGTCACCAGACCGTTGTCCTCTAACGCATCAATAACGCCATTAATATTGTTGTGGCCATCATTAAACTGGCCAAAAAGTGTATTTACGCCATTTGCAGCCGGCGTGGGGCCACCGCTAAACGCGGTGCTGCCTGTGATAGAGCGCCCCTGTAATATGCCAAAGGCAATATTATTCGGCGTGCTGATATTTTGCAGGCTTACGCCAAATTGCTTCAATTCCGAGCGATCCACCTCGGCAATTTTTACTTTGAGCATTACCTGATCGCTGCCCTTGGGGTGCAGCATATTGACCAGCGTCTGCCCCTGCCTGACAAATGGAGCAGCAATCCGACGCACATCTTCCGCCTGCAGGGGTGAATCCACTTCCCCATTCATCACTAACGCATTATCAACCGACTGAAAGCTCACCTTGGCGTCGGGCACAAACTCTTTGACTGCCTTATCAAGCTTGCTGATATTGTTGGTCACCGTCACAACAGCGTGCAGTATCTCATTATCCTTGGAATCCACCGCGAATATCGTCGTCTCACCGATGTTCTTGCCATTGATATATACGAGCGACGGAGAAACTACTTGGACATCGGCAATATTGGGGTCTGCCGTTATCACAGCCGAGGCAGGTGAATTAAGATGTACGAGTTTTCCTTTGCTGGTCTCAAGTGTGTAGCTTATCTGGGGCACACCGACCTCCTCTGCATCTACCGCTCGGGTCTGCCATGAAGCAAACGTCATCAGCATCGCTACGCCGATCAGACTCAAACAATTGCGGAGGCTTTTTTTCATCGTTGTCCCTAACGGAAATTTAGCTGTTCCGGCGCACCGCCATGATACACACTCACCTTGGCATGTGCAGAATTTTTATCATCCATAAGCTTGCTTACATCATTATCTGTCGAGTAGCCACCATCATCCGTAACCGAAGGAGCATCGGTATCCTTGGATAAGGTTTTAGAGACTATTGGCTTTTTTTCAACACTGGAAAGACTACGAAGACTTACTGAAATCGATCCAAGGCTTGCTGCCACATTAATCATTTCTGCCTGCTTAGGAGCCACTTCCAAAGTAATGGTTTTAACAATAACGGCCTTATTTTCAGGGTTATCGAGCATTTGATCGATAGCCAGAACACGTACATCCTCAATAAAGGTTTCGCTAGCAAGCATTCCTCCTGGAACCTTGTGCGTTAGGATAAGGTCCACCTTATCACCAGGAAAAACAAAGCCGGCATTGCCCGATGTCGGATTCACAGAAATGGAAACGGCTCGTTTGCCGGGAATAAGCACTGCAGACATAAATCCACCTTCGTTGGCACGAACGATGGCAACGTCCGTAATCGGCTCCCCTGCCAGTATCGTGCGGCGCGCAACGCCACCATTATACTCTTCAAGCTTATGATTGGATGTGGTCACAAAAGAAGGCGAAAGACTACCCTGCGGCCACTCAGCCCAGGACAACTGCTTATCCGCGCGTACAAAGCTTCCAGCGGGAATATCTACCGTAGCCACCAACACTTTGGGTCCGCCGCCCGTTTGCGTAGGCTGCGAACGGTTTTTAATCACCGTTACAGTGGCAATCGCCACCGCAATCGCAATAAGCATTAGTATAAGGGTACGCCCATTCATACGGAATAAATACTTATAAAAAAATTGGCCACAGGTAGAGTACTCGCAGGTTTATTAAAAAGTGGTTAACCCGCCTGCGTCTCGTCTGCTATTACTTAGCTTTGCATGATTTTGTGGCAATTATAGCACAAAAATACGGCAGGTTCACGCTTATCCTGCAACTTTTTTAAGCTCCGTTACTGCAACAGGAGGCGAGAATAAATACCCCTGAAACAGGTCCACATCAGCTTTCATCAGCTCTTGATGAACCTCTTCGGTTTCCACCCCTTCAGCAAGCACTGCAGCGCCGGAGGCATGAGCCAGCGAAACCAGCTCTTTGATGGTATTTTGCTCCAGCACGCTTTGTGCCTTCTTTACCAAATTAATATCAAGTTTAATAAAATCCGGTCTAATAGTTTCAAAAATTTTCTTTGCGGCAGACACCGAGGCAATATCATCCAACGCAAGAGAATATCCCTTGGAACGGCAGTAATCGACGATGGATTTGAGGTGCTGAAGATCCTGTGACGTCTCCGACTGGGTAACATCGAGAACGATTTGTTTGGACGGCATATTATAAAGCTTAACCGCATCGGTTAAGCCCTCCAGGTATTTCTCTGGACGATGGATAAATCCAGGAAGAAAATTGATGAACAGGAATCCTTCCAGCTCGCTGGAGATAAACGATTTAATCGCCTTCACATGCAGATGGCGATCGAGCTGATACTCAATATTAAGGTCCTTACCCGCCTTAATAATTTTACCACCACCGATGACTTCCTTATCAGATTCTACACGTGCAAACGCCTCATAGCCAAATACTTTACGGCGCTTATCCAATACCGGCTGCATATAGCATAGCACGCGATCTTCCAGCAACGCCTGCCCAAGCCACAGGCCCTCCGCCAATGTCATGATAGTTGCAGGTGGTTTACGCGAAAAAATAATCTCGCGCAGATCGGGATCTTCTTCCCCAGGAAGCACCGCTACCTGCGCTACATCAAGTGCCGCCTGTTCTTCTAGCACAGCATACAATTTTTTCCATGCTTCACCCCAAGGGGCCGGCACGCGCTTCATGTAGGTATTTTCAAGCGCCTTGTAGGACTTCATGCCAAGCTCAGCAAGCCCCATCTTAAGCCCAGGCTGTGTTACGTAAGAAACGGCAATCCAGTAATATGGGGCCTGATTATAGGGAAGGTTAAAGGCAGAAGATGGTTTATCCGTATCCGAACTCATGCGGCTCCCAAATTCATTTTCGTTATTTCCGCCAGCGCGGCAAGCGCCTGATAAGACTCGCGCACAAGCAATGGATCATATAAATCGCTAGGGGTCATCCTGTCACGATAATTTTTTTCAATCCACCTATAAAGTACATCATATAACTCTTCATCCAGCCAGATGCAAGAATGCACCGCTTGGCGTTCCGTTTCGGTCAACACCATGCGCAGACGTAGACAAGCAGGGCCGCCTCCATTCTTCATACTTTCGCGCACATCGAGATAATATACGGTGTTTACATGCCCCTCTGCCATCAGAAACTCAAAACAACTCCTGGCCCTAGCATGCTCTTCACATTCTTTCGGCGCAATTACCGCCATCTTTCCATCCGGCAAGGTCACAAGCTGTGAATTAAAAAAATACGTGGCTACTGCAGCGCGCAATGTCAGTTGTCTCTCGGTAATTTTGATAAGTGTAAAATGATCCTGCAACCGTCTATCGAGACGCTTGAATGCCTTTTCATGGTAAATAAGCAGACGCTCATTACTCATGGCAATGACATCATTATGGAATACGCCCGCATCAATCGCATCCGGATGCTGTTCCAGAAAGACGGCGCGCTTTAAATCAAGCCCATGCAGCCGCGCAATAGCTTCACATGCTTGCATGGATTGCCGCGCCGGATATTTTTTTGTTGCACCACCATAGACAAAAATTTCCGTGCCTTTGTTCGCATGGTGCTTGCTAAGGCGCATATGATTGGCCGCACCTTCATCTGCAAAAGTCAGATGCGCTGGCAGCGGATCGTGATGGACAAAATGCGGTCCCGGAAACATCTGCTTGAGGTAATGCGCCGTCGTCAGCGCTTCTAACGAGCGATGAAATTTACTTACCAGATTGGCAGGTGTGATATGCACCTTGCCATCTTTCGTGTCAGCGCTGGGAGAAATTGTCGCCGCATTCGCTGCCCACATGGCCGAAGCCGAGTACCCCTGGTACAAAAGCGTTTGAGGGACGTTCTTAATATTGCTAAACCCCAACTGCTTTAATACACCCATAGCCGGCCTCGGGTGTGGCGGCATAACGATCTGCGGAATTCCAAGATCATGCAGGAATTTCATCTTGCGCAAACCCTGCAACGCTGCCTGCTTAGGATTAGAAACTGTTAGCGCATGCTTTTGTGAAGCAACATTGCCAAACGACAAGCCCGCATAATTATGCGTCGGCCCCACCAGAGCATCAATGTTGACTTCGAGTGCGGTCAAACGACAATCCCCGGAGTTGATTGCGCCGGTATCACGACCTTCTCGGCTTCGTTAGAAGAAACAGGATAGGCGCAGTAATCCACCGAATAAAACGCTGCCGGGCGGTGATTGCCACTTAAGCCCACGCCACCGAAAGGCAAAACAGCGCTGGAGCCGGTGAGCGGACGGTTCCAGTTGACCACCCCTGCCCTCACTTCACGTAGAAAATGTTCGTAATGCGCGCGCGAGTCAGTGAAAATGCCCGATGACAAACCATACTGCGTGCGATTAGCTTCAGCGACAGCCTCATTCATATCGGCAACGTGAATAAGCTGTAAAAGTGGGCCAAACCATTCTTTATCAGGACGATTTTTAACCGCTGTAACATCCAACAACGCCGGAGAAACAAAGGGCAAATTGTCTTTCAGGCGTTTCATCCGCACGAGCGCCTTCGCACCTACTTTCAGAAAATCATCCTGTGCTTGTAAAAGCTTTTCGGCCTCCCTGTTGGAAATGAGCGGCCCCATATAAGGCTCCGGCGAATCGGTATAAGGGCCTATTTTAATGCTGTTGCTCATCGCCACCAGAGCATCGATAAAAGCATCGTTTCCCTTAGGCACAATCAGCCTGCGCGCACAGGTACAACGCTGGCCGGAGGTCATATACGCCGATTGAATCGTCCAGTAAGCCGCTGCTTTTACATCGCCCACCTCATGCACTACTAGCGGATTGTTGCCACCCAGCTCCAGCGCCAGAATTTTTTGCGGTGAGCCGGCAAATTGCTGATGAAGGATTTTGCCTGTATCGCTACTGCCGGTGAAGAAAAGCCCATCCAGCTCAGCGTGTGCAGAAAGCAATTTCCCCGTCTCACGCTCTCCCTGTACCAGATTGATAACGCCCGCCGGAATGCCTGCTTCGTGCCAGCATTCGATCATTTTCTCTGCCACTAGTGGCGAAAGTTCGCTCGGCTTAAAAACGATGCAGTTGCCCGCAAGCAGCGCAGGCATAATATGGCCATTGGGTAAATGTGCAGGGAAGTTATAGGGCCCATACACTGCCACTACCCCATGCGGCTTGTGGCGTAGCGCAGTCTTGAATCCCTGCGCATCGCCGAATTTCTCACCGGTACGCTCCTGATATGCCTGAACAGTAAACGTAAGCTTGCCCACCATCGCGCCAATTTCCGTGCGAGCATCCCACAGCGCTTTGCCGGTTTCCTGCGCAAGCATAACCGCCAGTGCATCTTTGCGCGCTTCGATAATCAACTGAAATTTCTTTATCGCCGTCAGGCGTTCCTCATAGGACTTACATGCCCAACTGGAAAATGCCTTGCGGGCTGACATCATCGCCGCGTCGATATCCTTTTGTGCTGCAGACTTGCCCTGCCAGATGACTTCATTCGTCGCGGGATTAAAAGACGTGAATGAAGCGCCGCTGCCTTCAAGCCAATTGCCACCGATATATAATTTTCCACTCATAATTACAGCGCGTAACGCACCATATCTCCTTTCTTAACATCGATAGCCTTTGCTACACTCGGATCAATTGCCACCCCATCGCCTTCTTTTACAACACCACCTACCGCAACCATAAAATCCTCGATGCGCGTATTGCATACCATATGCGGTTCGGAATTAATGCCACGTATGGATTTCACTTTCGCTTTATGACTCTTGCGGACGGTACGAATTTGCTGGCGCGTGGCCTGCATTGTCGGGCCAGCGTCAAATAAATCCACATACCCTTCATAGCGGAAGCCTTCGTTCTTCAAAAGCTTCATGGCAGGTTGCGAGGCCGCAAATGGAATGCCGATAACGGCTTGCGCCTCCTGCGGCAGCAAATTGACGTAAATCGGATAACGCGGCATGAGATCAGCGATAAACTGCGCGCCTTGCGTGGCATAAATATAGTCGGCTTTTTTAAATTCCATGCGGAAAAAATGTCGCGCAATATTGTTATAAAACGGCGAGTGGCCGTCCTTGTCCTGCACGCCGCGAATCTCCGAAATCACCATATCGGAAAACAGATGCGGAAACTCTGCGAACATCAGATAGCGGCAGCGTGAAAGAATTTTGCCGATACCGTCACGCCGGAAATCAGGATGGAGGAACAGCGAGCCGATTTCGGTAGCTCCCGTATAATCGTTTACCATGTGCAGCACATGCTCCTGCGAATACACACCCACACCTGAAGAGGCCTGCGTAATGGTCGAGAGCTTATAGGAATAAAACGGACGCGTAAGGCCAACATGGGCCACAATACCCGTGGTGCCGCCTAAATGCTTGCTGTCCACATCCTCCAACACAAAGAGGAAATTTTCTTCCATCACGCGCAGAGGATTGCCCTCAAAGCTGCGCACCGCATTGGCAATCTTCTCGCGCAGCACATCGCCGTCCTGCGGCAGCGACGACATGCCTGTACCCGCCGTCTTTGCCAGCGCCAGCACTTCCTTGTGATCTTTAATACGTACCGGACGGATTCTGAACATAGTTAATACTGTAAAAACGCCTTAAGTCCCTCGCGGAGGCGTTTGATGCCTTCCTTTACTTCCTTCTGCGTCACGTTAAGCGGTGGCATGATGCGCAACACGTTCGGACCAGCCTGTAGCACCAAAAGCCCATGCAAACGCACCACTTCGATGATGTCTCCCGCTTTGCCGTGGAGTGACGGCGTAAGTTCCGCACCAATCATCAGGCCGCGCCCGCGAATTTCGGTAAAAATACCAAACTCCCTGTTAATACCGGCAAGCGCTTCACGGATCTCTTTGGCGCGCGTCTCTACATTACGCATCAACGTTTTGGATTGCAGCTTGCGCACAACAACGCCTGCCACAGCCGTCGCCATAGGGTTGCCGCCAAAAGTGGTGCCGTGTGAACCAAACTGAAAGGTCTCTGCTGCCTTATCGCCCACCAGCATCGCACCGATGGGAAATCCGCCCGCGAGCCCCTTAGCCATAGTAACGATATCTGGCACTATGCCCGCTTCATGTTGGTAGCCGAAGAATTTTCCGGTGCGCCCCATGCCGCATTGTATTTCATCAAAAATCAGCAGCGCACCAACCTTATCACATAGCGCGCGCAGATGTTTGAGGAAGCTGGGCTTCGCAGGCGTAATGCCGCCCTCACCTTGAATTGCCTCCACCATAATGGCGCAGGTTTTATCGCTCACTAATTTTTCCACAGCGACTTCATCATTAAACGGCGCATAGACAAATCCCTGCGGCAGCGGCTCGAACCCTGCCTGATATTTAGGCTGCGCGGTGGCCGTTACCGTGGTTAGCGTGCGACCATGAAATGAGCCATGAAAAGTAATAATCTCACGTTTTTCCGGCGGACGGCCTTTATCGGCAGCATATTTGCGCGCGAGCTTGATAGCAGCTTCGTTAGCCTCTGCGCCCGAATTGCAAAAGAACGCATATTTGGCAAACTTCGATGCCTTCACCAAGGCTTCCGCGAGCAGAATCGGCGGCTCGGTATAAAACACATTGCTCGTGTGCCAAAGTTTTTTGGCCTGTGCGATGAGCGCTTTGACCAGATCAGGGTCCTGATGGCCGAAGCCGTTGACGGCAATGCCTGCGCCGAAGTCGATATAGTCATTACCATCAATATCCCAGATGCGCGCACCCTTGCCATGATCAAGAATGGCTGCACGCGGTTTGTAAACCGGCAGGTAATATTGTTTTCCCTTGGCAATTAATTGCTGTGTACGCTTGGAAGGTTTTTTTACGGGCATACTATATCCTTTTCTTTGCACTATATCTTATCCCTCACACGAAATCCATGTATGTCGCTCTGTCAAATAGAAAATTTGCAATTGTGCGACTCCTATGTTACGTGGCGATATGCTTAATAAACCGTTTACTCTTGGCCTTATTCAAATGCGCATGACGGCGGATACCGCTGCTAACGTCGTGCATGCGTGCGATATGCTGGCGAAGGCCGCCAAGAAGGGCGTGCAGGTTGCCTGCCTGCCGGAGTTGTTCCGCTCGCCCTATTTTTGCCAGACAGAAGACCCGGACGTCTTCGACCTGGCCGAACCTATCCCCGGCCCTACCACGGAAGCCCTCAGCAAGGTTGCCAAACAGCATGGCATGGTGATTGTCGGCTCCATCTTTGAGCGCCGCGCAGCAGGTGTGTATCACAATACCGCCGTGGTGATTGACGAAAACGGCAAGCTCATCGGCATCTACCGCAAGATGCACATTCCCGACGATCCACTCTATTATGAGAAGTATTATTTCACCCCCGGCGACCTTGGCTTTAAAGCGTTCGATACGAAGTTCGGCAAACTCGGCACGCTGGTCTGTTGGGATCAGTGGTATCCTGAAGGCGCGCGCCTCACCGCCATGCAGGGCGCGAACGTGCTGTTTTACCCCACGGCCATCGGCTGGCATCCCAAGGAGAAAAAAGAATTCGGCGAAGCGCAGGCAAGCGCATGGGAAACCATCCAGCGCAGTCACGCCATTGCCAATGGCATTTATGTTGCCGCCTGCAACCGCATCGGCCATGAACCCACACCGAAGAAAAAAGGCGACGGCATCGAATTCTTCGGCAATTCGTTTATTGCCGACCCATTCGGACGCATTCTTGCCAAAGCCTCCAGCAATAAAGAAGAGATCATCACCGCCGTCTGCGATCCTAAGCTGCAGGAAACCACGCGCCGCCACTGGCCATTCTTTCGCGACCGCCGCATCGACGCTTACGGCGAAATCACCAAGAGATTCGGCAAATGAAACTACGCATGCCCGCCGAGTGGGAGAAGCAGGAAGCCGTATGGCTGGCGTGGCCGCATAATAAAGAAGATTGGCCAGATAAGTTTGAGCCCATCCCTTGGGTCTATGCTGAGATTATCCGCTACTTAACGCAAGTGGAACGTGTACGACTGGTGGTAAAGAATGCTGCCCAGAAGAAAGAGGTTGCTTCTATATTAAAGCGCGCAGGCGCAAAGCTGGAGAAGGTAGATTTTATCCTCGCGCCTACCGATCGCGTCTGGCTGCGCGACTCAGGTGCAACGGTTGTTTACGAAGGTAAAAAGCGCATGCTGCTCGACTGGCGTTTCAATGCCTGGGCGAAGTATGACAACTGGCATCATGACGATAAAATGCCGGGGCGCATGGAGTCGTTCCTGAAGCTGCCGCGCATAGAGCCGATGCACAAAGGCAAGCGCGTAGTACTGGAAGGCGGCTCCATTGACGTCAACGGCAAAGGCACGTTAATTACCACCGATGAATGCCTGCTGAGTAAAAAAATTCAATGCCGTAACCCTGGCTTCACGCGTGAAGATTACGAACAAATATTTGCCAAGTACTTAGGCATCTCAAACGTCATCTGGCTAGAGAATGGCATCGTCGGCGATGATACGCATGGGCATGTCGACGACATCACACGCTTTGTGAACGCCACTACTATTGTGACGGCAACTGAAAAGGACAAACGCGATCCCAATCATATACTACTCAAGGAAAACTTAAAGCGCCTCAAAAAGACACGCTTTACCATCGCCGAGCTGCCGATGCCAAAGCCTGTCATTTTTGAAGGCCAGCGCCTACCGGCAAGCTACGCTAATTTCCTGATTGCCAATAACCTCGTGCTGGTGCCCATGTTCAATGACCCCAATGATCGTATCGCACTCAATATCCTCGCTGAACTCATGCCCAAGCATGAGATTGTCGGCATTTACTGCGGCGATTTCGTCTGGGGCTTAGGGACCATCCACTGCGCAAGCCAGCAGGAGCCGACTTAGCTTATCACTACTAGCTTACCGCGATTTCTCCTGTGTGCCTACGTCAAGCTGTATGATTTCATTATTCCACCCTTTATCCATACCCTTCCATCCAAAAGCGGATGGATAATACCGTATCCTTACTGGCAATCCTTATTTGATAGGCCCACCATATTTTGCCGTAGTATGAAAACCACCCATCCAAACAAAATCCGAATACTGAAAACATGCGTCCTTAACACAAAATTCTTCTGATTTTGCCCATTCTCTGTATTTGCTTACAGTACCTTCAACTAATCTTATATTTTCGGGATGGGCAATATAGATGGGTGTGTGATCTTTATTTATTGCCAAAGTTCCTATGACCACAAAAAAGATAACAAAAAACAGGGCGATAAAACAAATGTATTTCTTGCTAGAAAACAAAGATAGAAAAAAGAGGAACAAGAACGGAAACACTGAAAAATAGCAATCCCAAAAGCCGGGAATTGTCCAGGTAGATGGCACAATAAATATAGTTTGGTAGTACATGATAATAATCTTATAACTGATATATGTAGATTTTGTATAGCGATATACTTATTGCACTAATACAACGCTTTGAAGAATAATTGTCTATTTCATAATTTTTCTCGTTTCATCGCCGAAAACTTTGTATAAGTATTTGCAGTCATGACTCAGAAAAGCACTTTATCATCCGAACGTCCATTGTCGCCGCATCTGGGTATTTACCGCTGGCAGCTGACGATGACGATGTCGATCCTCCACCGCATGACGGGTGCTGCGCTCGCAGTGGGCACGGCGTTGCTGGTGGGTTGGCTGTGGGCTGCGGCCTATAATGCCAGCTGCTTTGCGGGAATCCATGTGTTCCTCATAAGCCCTCTTGGCAAGCTAATGCTTATGGGCTGGTCGTTTGCTTTCTATTTTCATCTCTGTAATGGCGTGCGCCATCTGGGGTGGGATATCGGCAAAGGTTTTGAAATTCCCGATGCCTACCGCAGCGGATGGGCCGTCGTCGCGGTAAGCCTTGTGCTTACGCTGCTTACCTGGGCAAAACTCTGGGGGCTGCTATGAACCGTTCCGAACTTCGCACCCCGCTTGCCAAAGTGCGTGGCCTTGGGTCTGCCAAGGACGGCACCGAGCATTTTATCTGGCAGCGCATCACTGCAATTGTGCTGATTCCGCTTACCTTGTGGTTTGTGTGGTCACTTCTCGATCTCGCCGTGCATAGCGATCAGATAAAAATCGCGCTATGGCTTTCTTCTGGCTTTAACGCCACCGCGCTCATCGTCATGCTGATTGCCCTCTTTTATCATGCCAAGCTTGGTCTACAGGTGATTATCGAGGACTATATCCACGCGCCTCTCTATAAATATAGCTGCCTGCTGCTTAATATCGTTCTGATGTACGGCTTTGCAGCCATCAGTGTGTTGGCGGTACTGAAACTTCATTTCCGCGTGGGGCTATAATGGTGCAGGCGTATAAAATCGTTGACCATTATTATGATGTCGTCGTTGTAGGCGCTGGCGGCGCGGGTTTACGCGCAACGTTTGGCATGGCAGCCGCAGGGCTTTCCACCGCCTGTATCAGCAAAGTATTTCCCACCCGCAGCCATACCGTGGCAGCGCAAGGCGGCATATCGGCCGCACTCGGCAACATGGGAGAAGACGACTGGCGCTGGCATATGTACGACACCGTCAAGGGGTCAGACTGGCTGGGCGATCAGGACGCCATTGAATATATGTGCAAGAACGCAACCGATGCCATCATCGAGCTTGAGCATTACGGCGTGCCATTCTCGCGCACTCCGGACGGCAAGATATATCAGCGTGCCTTCGGCGGTATGACCACGCGTAACGGTGAAGGTCAGGCTCAGCGCACCTGCGCCGCAGCCGATCGCACAGGCCATGCCATTCTGCATACGCTTTACCAGCAGGCACTCAAGCACGACGCCAAATTCTTTATCGAATATTTCGCGCTCGATTTATTGATGGACGATACCGGCGCCTGCCGCGGCGTGGTCGCCTGGAATCTCGATGACGGCAGCTTGCATCGCTTCCACGCACATACCACCGTGCTTGCCACCGGCGGCTACGGGCGCGCTTACTTCTCCTGCACCTCGGCCCACACCTGCACCGGCGACGGCGGCGGGATGGTTGTGCGCGCAGGACTGCCGCTGCAGGACATGGAATTCGTGCAGTTCCACCCCACCGGCGTTTACGGTGCGGGCTGCCTGATTACCGAAGGCGTGCGCGGCGAAGGCGGTTATCTTGTCAATTCGCAAGGCGAGCGCTTCATGGAGCGCTATGCTCCCCATGCGAAGGACCTTGCCTCACGCGATGTGGTCAGCCGCGCGATGACGATTGAAATCCGCGAAGGCCGCGGCGTAGGCCCTGAGAAAGATCACATCTTCCTGCATCTGGATCATCTTGACCCCAGCATTATTCACGAACGCCTGCCCGGCATTGCCGAAACCGCCCGCATTTTTGCTGGTGTAGACGTAACCAAGAAGCCCATCCCCGTGTTACCGACTGTGTATTATAATATGGGCGGCATTCCTACCAATTACCACGCCGAAGTCGTAACTCTGAAAAATGGCAATCCCGATGCCGTAGTGCCTGGGCTAATGGCCATCGGTGAAGCCGCCTGCGTCTCAGTGCATGGTGCCAATCGTTTAGGTTCCAACTCATTGCTCGACCTCGTCGTGTTCGGTCGCGCTGCGGCGCTGCGTGCTAAAGAAACCGTTACGCCGGGTGCCGCGCATAAGCCTCTAACGGATTCGGTAAGTGAGCCGATTATCACGCGCTTTGATAAAATTCGCGGTGCAAGCGGCACGATGCATACTGCCGAGATCCGTAAAAATATGCAGAAGACGATGCAAAATCATGCGGCCGTATTCCGCGACAAGCAAAGCCTTACCGAAGGCTCCAAAAAGATTAACAAAGTCTGGCAGAGCTATGATGACCTTGCGATCAAGGATCGTGGCTTGGTGTGGAACAGCGATCTGGTGGAGGCGCTTGAACTTGATAACCTGCTATCGCAAGCGGTCATCACGATGAACGGCGCGCTGAACCGCGAGGAAAGCCGCGGCGCGCACGCCCGCGAAGATTTTGCTAACCGCGACGACGCCAACTGGATGAAGCACACGCTTAGTTGGCTCGATGAAAAGGGTAAAACCAAAATGGACTACCGCCCCGTGCATATGAACACGCTCTCCAACGAAGTGAAGCCTATCCCGCCCAAGGCGAGGGTTTACTAAATAGGGGGAGTCATGAACTTAGAGCAGCTTCGCGCCTATAAACCCCAGATTCTCTCCATTGCCAAAGAGCACGGCGTTGGCAATGTCCGCGTCTTTGGTTCGGTAGCGCGTGGCGATGCAGATGAAAAAAGTGATGTGGATTTTTTGGTAAGCCTTGAGAAATTAATGGGATGGACATATTTTGATCTTGAACCTGCTCTGGAGGAATTACTGGGATGCGAGGTTGATGTCATAACCGATGGCGGGATTCATAAACGTCTCCGTGACCGAATTTTAGCCGAGGCTATTCCTCTATGAAGGATAGAAAAGAAAATGATAAATTTTATCTTGGCACTATTCTGGACGCATTGGATGGAATTGCCCTTCACCAGAAATCGAAAGCGCCAGATTATACGATTAAGCGGGCAGTAATATTGGAGTTAATGACTATTGGGGAAGCAGCAACAAAAATATCACCCGAAATAAAAAAGCAGTATTCACAAATTGCTTGGTCAAAAATCGCGGGCACACGCCATAAAATAGTGCATGAGTATTTTCAAATAGATCCTGAAATAATAGAGGATATTCTTGAAAATCATCTGCCGGACTTACGTCATCACGTGGAAAACATCTTAAAAAATTTGGAAAAATAATATGGTCGAATTCACATTACCCGCCAATTCCAAAGTCACTAAAGGCAAAGAATTCAAGGCCACCGGCGCCAAGCGCGTGAAGGTGTTCAACATCTACCGCTATGACCCGGAAGACCGTGACGACAAGGGCAAACCCAAAAACCCGCGCATTGATCGTTTTGAGATTGATCTTGATGCCTGCGCGCCGATGGTGCTGGATGCCTTGCTCAAAATTAAGGACGAAGTTGATTCGACACTGACACTACGCCGCTCGTGTCGCGAGGGCATCTGCGGCAGCTGCGCCATGAACATCGACGGCACCAATACGCTTGCCTGCACGAAACCCATCAGCGATGTTGCGGGTGAAGTAAATATCTATCCCCTGCCCCACATGCCGGTAATTAAAGATCTTGTGCCGGACCTCAGCAATTTTTATGCGCAGTATGAATCGATCAAGCCCTGGATTCAGACGCAGACCATCGCGCCCAGCGGCCGTGAACGCCTGCAGTCACCGGAAGACCGCGCCAAGCTCAATGGGCTTTACGAATGTATTCTCTGCGCGTGTTGTTCAACCTCATGCCCCAGCTACTGGTGGAATTCCGATCGCTATCTCGGCCCGGCCATTCTACTGCAGGCCTACCGCTGGATTGTTGATTCACGCGACGAATTCACGGGCGAACGGCTCGATAACCTGGAAGATCCATTCCGCCTCTATCGTTGCCATACCATCATGAACTGCGCCAAGACGTGCCCCAAGGGCTTAAACCCCGCTAAGGCCATCGCCGAGATTAAGAAGTTAATGGTCGAACGCAGAGTCTGAGCGTGGCAAAAACACTTCGTGGAAAAACCATCTTCATCACCGGCGCGACATCGGGCTTCGGCCTCGCGTTTGCGAAGCGTTTTGCCAAAGAAGGGGCACGCATCGTTGCTACTGGCAGACGTGAAGATCGCTTAAGCAAGCTGAAAAAAGCTTTAGGTAATAGCGTTCACACTCTTACGCTTGATGTGCGCGATCAGAAAGCGGTGGAAAAAGCTATTGCTGGCCTGCCCGCCAAATTCAGTAAAGTTGATATCCTGATTAATAATGCAGGGCTTGCACTGGGATTAGGGCATGTACCCAATATCGAATTTGCCGACTGGGAGCAGATGGTCGAAACCAATATTAAAGGTGTTCTTTACTGCACGCACGCGTTGCTGCCCCAGATGGTCAAACGTAACAGCGGGCATATCATCAATATCGGCTCTGTCGCAGGAACTTACCCCTACCCTGGCGGTAATGTGTACGGCGCCACCAAAGCCTTTATCAAGCAGTTCTCACTTAACCTGCGCGCTGATCTGCTAGGAAAAAACATTCGCGTCACCAACATCGAGCCCGGCATGGCTGAGACGGAATTTTCGTTGGTGCGCCTGCACGGCGATGCGGAAAAGGCGAAAAAAGTCTACACCGGCGTAAAACCACTTACCGCAGAGGATATCGCCGAAAGCGTGCTCTTCTGCCTCACTTGCCCCACCCATGTGAACATCAACACACTTGAGGTTATGCCCGTCATGCAGGCATTCTCAGGCTTTGCCGTGCATCGCAAAGCTTAATCTTCGCTCTTCTTGTCTTTATTGTCCGAAGGCGCAGGCTGCGCGGGTTTAGAAGCCGGAATATCTTCCAGTTTTATGCTCGGATCTTTCGGTACAGCATTAGAGGGCGCGGAAGGCGGCATCTTCAACATACCCCCAGATGAAGCTGCATTCCCCCCCGAAAGACTATTATCACCGGATAAGGCATTCAGGTTTTTCCATGCGCGCTCGTAATAGACCGGGCTCTGCGTGAGCGCCATGTTAAGATATCCCTTGGCCAGTTCATCGTTCTTTGCCAGATAAGAATAGAACCCCATGTTATTATAGAGACCTGCCTTGCTTAAGTGGGGTGCGGCGGTGTGCTCGGCGTCATCCAACCTGCCCGCTATCGCATACACAAGCGCCAGATTCAGATCGATTGACCGTATCTGCGGACTGCCCTCGGGCAGATGGCGCTTGGCGCGTGCAAACGTATCGTAAGCCTCATCGTATTTCTTATCCATGGCTAATGTCAGCCCCATATTGTTAAGCACGGTAGCGTTATTGGCATCCACATCGAGTGCCGCATGATAGTAAGCCAGCGCATCGCTGGTGCGGTTCTTCATCGCAAACAAAATCCCCACACCATTAAGCGTGCGCCAACGCTTGGGATCGATCTGCATCACCTGATCGAAGACTTTCCCAGCGTCTGTGTATTCACCGGTATTCATCAGCGCCAGCCCCTTGTTTTCCATGACCGCCGCATTGGAAGGATCTTTCTTAAGAATTTGCTCATCTATTTTTAACGCAAAATCATTATTACCTGCCCGGCGCAAATCATCGGCAAAGGCCAGCTGATAATCCTTGTTAGTAGGATTTTTATCCAGCAGCTGCTTATAGGTCTCGGCTGCTTTGGTATAATCACCAGCATTTTCAGCCTGTTGCGCTTGATTTTTGAGGGTTGCATCAATAGTGTTTATCTCCGGCCCTTTAAGATTGGCCAGCGCATCTTTATCGCTTTGCTTTATCTGCGGTTCAAGGCTGTTGCAGCCAGACAGCAGCAGAATAAAAACGGCAATGAGGGTTGATCGAGCGCGCATTTTATGTCATGACCTTCCTGGAAATGCGGTCGGACTATACAATCTGGCCGGGCCTACCACAAGCGGGAACATGAGCAAGCACGCGGCGGCGAAAAAACCCTGGACCTACCCCCACCGGCACCTGCTGGGCATTGAAGGCCTTTCCAAAGATACCATCACCCACATACTCGACCTGGCCGAAGGCTATATCGAGAAAAATCGTCAAATCGACAAAAAACACGTCATCCTCAAAGGCCGGACACTCATCAACCTGTTCTTTGAGAACTCCACGCGCACGCGCATGTCGTTTGAGCTCGCAGGCAAGCGCCTGGGCGCGGATGTCATCAATATGTCGGTCGCCACTTCCTCGGTGAAGAAAGGCGAAACGCTGATTGATACCGCCATGACGCTCAATGCCATGCATCCGGACTTTATCACTGTGCGCCATCCTGAATCTGGTGCAGTGCATCTGCTGTCGCGTAAAGTGAATTGCGCTGTCATCAACGCCGGTGATGGCAGCCATGAACATCCTACACAGGCACTGCTCGACGCACTCACTATCCGCCGCAAGAAAGGCCATATTGAAGGCCTCACCGTTGCCATCTGCGGCGATATTCTGCACAGCCGCGTGGCGCGCTCTAACATTCTGCTGCTTAACGCCATGGGCGCGAAGGTGCGCATCATTGCGCCGCCGACTCTTATGCCCGCGCAGGCGGAAAAGCTGGGTGCAAAGGTGTTTTACGATATGCGCAAGGGTATCAAGGACTGCGACATCATCATGATGCTACGCCTGCAGCTTGAGCGCATGGAGACGCATTTCATCCCCTCGGTGCGCGAATACTTCCACTTCTGGGGTCTGGATGAAGCCAAGCTCGCGCTTGCCAAGCCCGATGCGCTGATTATGCACCCAGGCCCCATTAATCGCGGCGTGGAAATTGATACCAAACTTGCCGATGATTTGAACCGCAGCGTTATACTCGACCAGGTGGAGATGGGCGTGGCGGTGCGTCAGGCGGTGCTGGAAATTTTATCGCATTCACTGGAATCGTAATAATGAAAAAAGAACAACAAACTTTTACCCTACCGACCCGCACGCTGACGCCTGACCGCAAGGTGGCGTATCTCAATGCGCGGCTGTTCGACCCGGAAAGCGGGCTTGATATTAAAGGCGGCTTACTCACCAAAGGCAGTGTGATTGCAGACTTTGGGCCACGCATCACGAAGGGCAATATCCCGGATGATGCAGAAGTTATCGACTGCAAAGGCCACTTGCTCACGCCGGGGTTGCTCGACATTCAGGTGCATTTCCGCGAGCCGGGGCAGGAATATAAGGAAACGATTCATACGGGCAGCAAGTCGGCTGCTGCGGGCGGGGTAACGACGGTTGCCTGCATGCCCAACACCAAGCCGGTGATTGACGACGTTTCGGTCGTGGAATTCATTCACCGCCGCGCGCGCGAAACAGGATATGTCAACGTGCGCACCTATGCCGCCATCAGCAAAGGCCAAAAGGGCGAAGCACTAACCGAAATGGGCCTGCTCAAGGAAGCGGGCGTGGTCGGCTTTACCGATGACGGCCTGCCAGTGATGAATGCGCTGCTCATGCGCAGGGCACTCGCCTACGCACGCGAGCTAGGCGTGCCAGTGGCGCAACATGCCGAGGACCTGAATCTTACCGCAGGCGGCTGCATGAATGAGGGACTAGTATCGGCAAAGCTTGGACTGCCGGGCATCCCCAATGCTTCTGAAGCCGTGATTGTTGAACGCGATATCATCCTCGCCGAGCTTACCGGCGGCCAATATCATGTGTTGCATATCTCGACAGCTGAAGCGGTGGATGCCGTGCGTCGTGCTAAGAAGAAAGGCCTGCGGGTGACTGCTGAGGCTGCACCGCATCACTTCTGCCTCACTGACGAAGCCGTGGCTGAATACCGCACCTTCTGCAAGATGAACCCACCTTTGCGTGCAGAAAAGGACCGTAAGGCGATTATTGAAGGCCTGAAAGACGGTACGATTGACGCCATCGCTACCGACCACGCGCCGCATGACGAAGAAAGCAAACGCGTACCGATGACACATGCCGCCTTTGGTATCGTAGGACTGGAAACAATGCTGCCGCTGGCGCTGACGCTCTATCACAAGAAAATCATGCCGCTGCGCGATGTGATTGCCGCGATGACCTATAAACCCGCTGACATCATCCACGTGCCCGCCGGACGCTTGAAAAAAGGCGCGCCCGCTGACCTCACTCTGATTGATCTTGATCATCACTGGCAGCTAGACCCCGAAGGTTTCGCAAGCAAATCGCAGAATTCGCCGTTTGAGGAATGGAAAGTCAAAGGCCGTGCCATGCGCACCATCGTGGGCGGGGAAACGGTATATACGCTTGGCTAAGCTCACCTACAACCCCATCATCTGCGCCATCGACACTACGGATGTCGAGGAAGCTAATGCGCTGATTGAAAAGCTCGGTGGCCACATCGGCGCTATAAAGTTAGGGCTCGAATTTTTTACCGCCAACGGCGCAAGCGGCGTGCACAAGCTCGCCCATCACCAGATTCCAGTGTTCCTTGACCTTAAGTTTCACGATATTCCTAACACCGTAGCTAAGGCCATCAAGGCGACCGCAGGCATCAATACTTTCATGATGACGGTGCATACGGCAGGTGGGCGGGCAATGTTACAAGCGGCGATTGATGCATCGATGGAAGTGGCGGCAGTTACTGGCAAGGAACGTCCGCTAATCATCGGCGTAACGGTGCTGACCAGCCTCGATCAAGCCGACCTTACAATGGTTGGCGTGAAAGATAACGTGAATGATCAGGTGATGCGGCTGGCCGACCTTGCGCAAAGCTGCCGCTTGGATGGTGTGGTGTGCTCACCCTATGAGATTGGAGCCTTGCGCAAGCAGTTCGGCAACGATTTCGCACTCGTCGTCCCTGGCATCCGCCCTGAAGGCAGCGATGCAGACGACCAAAAACGCATCATGACCCCCGCTGAAGCACTCAAAAAAGGTGCGAGTTATCTGGTGATTGGCCGTCCTCTCACCCAAGCCAAAGATCCCGTCAAAGCGGCAAAGGCGATAGTGGAGAGTTTATACTAAGCCATCATCAAAGCGGGATTGATCGCCTCTGCGCTTGGCGATGGGAACAGGATCGATTCCCTTTTTCTCAATTAATCTACCTTGTTTCTTTAACTCACCCTGTGCAGCTTGGGCAAGCTCTTTGGGAGTCGTTGCTTCCGTCATATCTGCAGGTAACGCAATATCAAGAGCAGAATTTAGCTGAGCCACTAAGTCAGTGAATTGCCCCGCATTAAGCGCTCCTTTTTTATCAACGCCATCAATAGGAATTACAATTTCTCCTGAGTTCAATGGTACATCCATCTGCTTATCAACTCTAGCCCTTGCATCCCCCAGCGAAAGTACGTCAGGATTGATGGCCGTAGCCACTGCACGGGTTACTTGTTCAATAACTTCTCCCTGACACGATTCTGCTGTAATTTTTTTTGCTGACATAACGCCTCCTAATATTACGTTCTTTCTAATCACTACAGGAAAAAGATTAATATTCTATTAATAATAAATAAAAGATTACTTCCCAAACACCCGCTTGAAAATCGTATCCACATGCTTGGTGTGATAGCCGAGGTCGAAGAGTTTTTTGATCTCCGTGGGCTTCAAAGCTTTGGTGACTTGTTTATCGGCGAGCAGTTCGGTTTGGAAGTCTTTGCCTTCTTCCCACACCTTCATGGCGTTGCGCTGCACTAACATATAAGAATCTTCGCGTGAAACACCTGCCTGTGTGAGCGCGAGCAGCACACGCTGAGAGAAAATTAAGCCGCCCAGCTTATCCAGATTCTTTTGCATGTTCTTGGGATAGACAACGAGCTTGTCCATCATATCGGTCAGGCGCGAGAGTGCAAAGTCGAGCGTCACTGTGGCATCCGGCCCTATCATACGCTCCACCGACGAATGCGAAATATCCCGCTCATGCCACAGCGCCACATTCTCCAGCGCCGGTATGGCATAGGAACGTATCATGCGCGCAAGACCGCAGAGATTCTCGCTTAGCACTGGGTTGCGCTTATGCGGCATGGCGGAGCTACCCTTCTGGCCGGGCGAGAAATATTCCTCAGCCTCCAGCACCTCGGTGCGCTGCGAGTGGCGAATTTCTACCGCCACATTTTCAATCGAGCCTGCAATCACTGCGAGCGTGGCAAAATACATTGCGTGACGATCACGCGGAATTACCTGGCTGGATACTGGCTCCGGCTTCAGGCTAAGCTTTTTTGCTACGTAATCTTCAACAAACGGCGTGATGTTAGCATAGGTTCCAACCGCCCCTGATATGGCACAGGTGGCAATCTCTTCGCGTGCAGCCACAAGACGCTCGCGGCAGCGTTTAAACTCGGCATAAAACCGCGCCATCTTGATACCAAACGTGGTTGGCTCGGCATGGATGCCGTGGCTACGCCCGACGCACACCATATTTTTGGTCTCAAAAGCGCGGCGCTTCAGCACCGCGAGCAATTTATCCAGATCAGCCAGCAGCAGATCGCTTGCCTCTTTAAGCTGCACGGCGAGGCAGGTATCGAGTACGTCCGAACTCGTCATCCCCTGATGTAAGAAACGCGCATCCGGGCCGATATATTCTGCCACATTGGTTAGAAACGCGATAACGTCATGCTTTGTCTTGCGCTCAATCTCATCAATACGCGCAACATCGAATTTGCCCTTTTTCCAGATATTCTTGGCGGCCGATGCAGGGATAACGCCTTGCTGCGCCAGTGCGTCGCAGGCATGGGCTTCGATTTCAAACCAGATACGGTAGCGGTTTTCCGGCTGCCATATAGCAACCATTTCAGGACGGGAATAACGTAGAATCATAGGTGAAAAATTTATAAGTTAATGGGTTTATAGTCTCATAAACTCATAACCTCATTAACTCACTTACGCAACTTCCTCATTGAATATTAAGGCTGATCGTACTAGGTTTCGCCCGCTATGCAAATGACACGGCGTACCTTCTGCACATCGGTTATGGCCGCTTCCGCTGCCATGCTCGCGGGTTCCCGTACGTTTGCAGCCGCATCAACAATCCCCAAACACGAGGGCGCCATGACATTCACACTTCCCGAACTCCCCTATGCACAGGATGCACTTGAGCCATACATCAGTGCCAACACCTTGAGCTTTCATTATGGCAAACATCATCAGGCTTACGTTACGAATCTCAACAATTTGCTCAAAGACAGCGATATGGCCAAGCTCTCGCTGGAAGATATTATTATGAAAACAGCGGGTGATTCGTCTAAGGCTGGCATCTTCAACAACGCAGCCCAGGTGTGGAACCATACCTTCTACTGGCATTCCATGAAGCCGGGTGGCGGTGGCGCACCCAAGGGCGCGCTGGCTCAGAAAATTACTAAGGACTTCGGCACTTATGATGCCTTCAAGGAAGCGTTCAAGACCGCCGGGGCTACACAATTCGGCAGCGGCTGGGCGTGGCTGGTGATTGAAAAAGGCACACTTAAGGTAACGAAGACTCCCAACGCAGACCTGCCAATGGTGCACGGACAAACGGCGCTGCTGACCATGGATGTCTGGGAACATGCGTATTATCTCGATTACCAGAACCGTCGCCCGGATTACATCACCACCTTCCTCGACAAGTTGGTGAACTGGGATTACGCTGAAGCCAATCTGTTGAAGGATGCGGCTTAGTTTAATTGCCCCTTGCTCGCCTACTGACTCGCAAATGGGCTGTTCGCTTCGCTCACGCTCAAGGCTGAGTCGGCCTGCTGGCCTCCCTAAACTGCAATCAGCGCGGCAGCCACACGGCGATCTTCACCGGCCAACACATTATAGGTGCGGCAGGCAGCTCCGGTGTCCATGACATCGACAGCGATATGCTGACTACGCAACCATTCGCGTAAGTTGGGCGCAAGCAGCATAAACTGACTGCCCGATCCGATGAGTAGTATCTCCGGTGGCATTTGCAGAAGTGGTTGCAGCGATTCCATTGTCGCCGCCCCCCAATCATCAACCTGCCATGACACCACCCGGTCAGACAGAATAAGAATATTGCTCTTATGGCTGGTTTCATTGATGACAAAACCGCCGTTACCATAAGCGCTAATGATATGCCTACCTTTGGGGGTGAGTGGGGTGATGTCCATGGCTTAAACCTCTCGTGGATACGCGGAGGAGTTCTTTACGACGACCCCGCAGGGGAGATTGCACGGAGTGCAATCGGGGGCGGCGCGCGCCCTATATTTAGATCGGCACTACCTTCGGCTTTGTCCTGCGTAACCACACCGATACCATCAGACGTGTAAGCAGGATGGCGGTGAACATGGAGGCCAGAATACCGATGGCGAGCGTGACCGCAAATCCCTTCACCGTGCCAGTGCCGAAATAAAACAGCAGCAACGCTGCGGTAAGCGTGGTGACGTTGGAATCAAAAATCGTTTGGCGCGCGACACGGAAGCCATTGTCGATCGCCGCAAACGGTGACTTGCCATGACGCAATTCCTCACGAATGCGCTCATAGATGAGCACGTTGGCATCTACCGCCATGCCGAGCGTCAGCACCATCCCTGCAATGCCCGGCAGGGTCAGCGTTGCCTGAAACAATGACAGCGCGCCCATGATAAAGATCAGGTTAAACAGCAACGCCACATTGGCAAAAATACCGAACAAGCCGTAATTAATGAGCATAAAGCCCATCACCAGCACCACGCCTAAAAGCGAGGCACGTCGGCCAGCATCAATGGAATCCGCGCCTAAGCTGGGGCCAACGCTACGCTCCTCAATTATCTTGAGCGGCGCAGGCAACGCACCCGCGCGCATTAGAATAGCCATATCAGGGGCGGTTGGAACCTATGCTAACATCACGCCGTTTGTTGAAGATTACGTAGCAAAAAAGCTTAGCTGACCCTGGCCTCCCAAAATCGGTGCTAGAATTTGTGCGGCAGTAATAACTTTATTATCAAGCACGACAGCAAAAACCTTGTTGACGTTATTGCTTGTAAATTCACCAAAGATTCGCGCGCCTGCCGTTGTAAAGTGTTGTGATACAGCATATCCGCCTTTTTTCTCATCGGTTGTAGGCTGGGCATCTACCAGCATATCTCCGCCCATGATGACCCGATTGTAAATTAGATAGGGTTTCGGCGAGTCTTTTTCTTTATCACGTGAATCTTCGTATACTATATGTTCACCAGGCGGAACAGCTCCGTGCAACGCACTCACCAAATGATCTGAATCCGTATCAACTAGATGAAATGTCATTTTCGCGGTTTTGCCAAGCAAGGCCTTTAGGCGCTCGGGGTCTTGCAGCCCAGGCACCTGCAGCACAATGCGGTTATCACCCTGACGCTGGATGATGGGCTCACGTGTGCCGGTTTCATTGACGCGTCGATTGACAATCTGGATGGATTGCTCAAGTAACTGCAGCTTCTTGGCGCGGTAAGCGTTGTCGGTGAAACCGACCTCATAATTGCCGTTGCCTTTATCGCGTACTTCCAAGTCGGCATCCGCCTTGTGCACGATGTCGACAATATCGGTATCGCCGCTATTTCCCTTAAGCAGGGTGAATTTCACTTTGTCGTCACTCACGACAAGCCCCTGATACATGACTTTCTTTTCAATCAGCTCCTTGCGCAGATTTTCCACTACGCTTGTAAGTTGCTCGTGCAGATATTTATCGAACTGAAGCTCAAGAAGAAGATACGAACCACCCTGCAGATCAAGTCCGAGGTTGACGGTCTTTGTTGGCAGAAATCCCGGCCATTTTTCGCGCGCGCTTTCGCTGAAGAGGTTGGGTACCGCAAGCAGGATAAACACCAAACAGGTGCCCAGAATTGTCAGCCACTTCCAGCGCGGGAAATCAAGCACGTGAACTCCCTCCTATTTGTCTTCCTTATTATCGTTGGCGATGGTTTTGCTTACCACATGCGAGATAGTATCGCGCACAACACGGACCTTCACATCCGGTGCCACCTCCACTACCAGCGCATCATCTTCAATCTTATAGATGGTGCCGATAATACCGCCACCGGTCACTACTTTATCACCGCGGCGCAAGGCCTTAAGCATGGTTTCGTGATCCTTGATTCGCTTCTGATTCGGGCGGATGAGCAGGAAGTACATCAGCGCGATAATCGGCAGCAATGGTATCAAGCCGCTTAACATCGGTTGATCGCTAACAGCGCTGGAAAAATCGGCAGGTTTATCGGCAACGGCGGTGGTGGCAGTATTCGTAGTAGTATTAGTGGCCATGACGTATCCCGGATAGTGAAAAACTTTAACTTACGAGAGATGCCGAAACGAGTCTGGCATGGATGCTACTTAAGCTTGGTCTCGTTAAATACGACGTGCTTGCGAGCCACGGGATCGTATTTGCTAAAGGAAAGCTTTTCCGTCTGTTTTTTCGGGTTTTTCTTCTTCACATAGTAGAAGCCCGTATCGGCGCTGCTTTGCAACTTGATAAGAACAATGTTTTTCTTGGCCATAGGAGTATTCCTGCGAGTTCGTGTAAGGTTGCGCAACTTAAGCTTTTTCGTTATCTTGTCAAGCTTCCAACGCAAAAATCTTTGACTTTTATAGCGTTACGGTAATAGTAGCGCCTTCATAACCCCTGAAAACGTCTGAAAATGCGCCCAAAAGTCCGAAAAGTTATATTTCCTGTAGGCGGCCTTGGCACGCGCTTCCTACCCGCCACAAAATCCATGCCCAAGGAAATGCTGCCGGTGGTGGATAAGCCCATCATCCATTACGCTTTTGAAGAGGCCAAAGCCGCAGGCATCGAGCAGTTTATTTTTGTCACGGGCCGCAATAAAAGCGCCATTGAAGACCATTTTGACCATTCCTATGAGCTGCAGCACACCCTATCCTCACGCGATAAAAAGGCTGAGCTGGCGCTCACACGCGACTGGCTGCCGCCTGCGGGCAGCATCTCCTATACCCGCCAGCAGGAGCCGCTGGGGCTGGGCCATGCTATCTGGTGCGCACGCAACCTAATCGGCGATGAGCCTTTTGCCGTTATCCTCGCTGACGATATGGTGCTTTCCAAGGAGCCGTGCCTCGCCCAGATGATTAAGCAATACGCCCAAATCAACGGCGGCAATATGGCAGCGGTAATGGACGTGCCGCGTGCAAAGACCAAAAGCTACGGCATTCTTGATGTTGCGCGCTCGCAAGGCAAGCTGGTGAGCGCCAAAGGGCTGGTGGAAAAGCCAGAGCCGCAAAAAGCGCCTTCTACCCTTTCAATCATCGGACGCTATATTCTTGACCCTGGCATCTTTGATGTATTGGAAAAGCAGAAAAAAGGCAGTGGCGGCGAGATTCAGCTGACCGACGCCATGAACGCTATGATCGGTGATGCGCCATTTTACGGCTACCGCTTCGAAGGCAAGCGCTACGATTGCGGCAATCGCGTGGGCTACATTGAGGCCAATATCGCCTATGCGCTGGAGCACCCGGATATGAAAGCCGATGTAAAGACGATGCTCAAACAATTCGGGAAGAAAGCATGAAAATCGTCTTTGTCGGAACGGGCTATGTCGGGTTGGTCTCGGGTGTGTGTTTTGCCGAATTTGGGTTCACCGTCACCTGCGTCGATAAGGACAAATCCAAGATAGAATCGCTGCGCCAAGGCAAAGTGCCGATTTATGAACCGGGGCTGGACGCGCTAATGCATTCCAATGTGAAAGCCGGACGGCTTTTTTTTAGCGACAACCTGGGTGAAGCCCTGGAAGATGCGCAAGTTGTCTTCATCGCCGTAGGCACACCGCCGCGCTACGACGATGATCACGCCGATCTCTCCTATGTGTTTGCAGCCGCGGAAGAGATTGCACGCTTAAGCAAACGTTACATTCTGGTAGTGACGAAATCGACCGTCCCAGGCGGCACTGGACGCAAAGTGGCCGAAGCCATGCGTAAGGCCAATCCCGATCTGGAGTTCGATGTGGCCTCCAACCCCGAATTCCTGCGCGAAGGTTCCGCCATTAACGACTTCATGCATCCGGATCGCGTAGTCGTAGGCGTGGAAAGCCAGCGCGCTAAAGAAATTATCGACAAGCTCTATCACCCCATTAAAGCGGTGAATATTCCCATCCTTTATACCTCGCTTGAGTCATCTGAACTTATCAAGTACGCGGCCAACAGTTTTCTTGCCACCAAGATTGCTTTTATCAATGAAATTGCCGATCTCTGCGAAAAGCTCGGCGCTGACATCGTCGATGTGGCGCTAGGCATGGGCCTGGATAAACGCATCGGCAAGCAATATCTTGAAACCGGCCCCGGCTTTGGCGGATCATGCTTTCCCAAGGACACGATAGCATTCATACGCATGGCCGAGCAGGCCAACGTACGTTCGCGCGTGGTGGAGTCGGTCGTTATGAGCAATGACCTGCGCAAATATCGTATGGCCGAGAAAATATTTGATGCCTGCGGCGGGGATGTAAAAAATAAAAACATTGCTGTGCTAGGCCTGACATTCAAACCTAACACCGATGATATGCGTGAAAGCTCCAGCCTTATCATCCTGCCAGAGCTGATGCGCGAAGGCGCCATCATGCAGGTGTACGATCCGCAAGGCATGCATGAAGCCAAAAAGCTTTTTTCCGGCAACATCACGTGGTACGACAATGCCTACGCCGCGATGAAGAACGCCGACGCTCTTGTAGTGCTGACGGAATGGAACGAGTTCAAGCAGATCGATTTGGCCAAGGTAAAGAAGCTGCTGAAGACACCACTCATCATCGACTTACGCAATATCTATAAACCTCAAGAGATGCACAAAGCCGGGTTCAAATACATCTCGCTCGGCCGGGAAACAGTGTAACAATCACACTTACGTGTGCTCCCATTTTATAGAGCAGCCGAGGCTT
>Ga0206965_10041_pt1 | contig 37601 bp, 34 predicted proteins | sample Alteio_BWOrgHeat_26_FD_152973 | JGI IMG/M metagenome (GOLD analysis project Ga0206965, IMG submission 152973) | Enriched cells from forest soil in Barre Woods Harvard Forest LTER site, Petersham, Massachusetts, United States -... | ecosystem: Environmental > Terrestrial > Soil > Temperate forest >...
TTCTTTCGTAGGTTTGTCTCCTTTAATAAAACAAATATTACCGCAATGACTTTCAAGAAACTCTTTAGAAAGAAGACTATAGAATCTATCCAAAAGCAAATTGAAAAAGGTCCCTTCGAGGGTGAACATCTGCCTATGAATCGGGTCTTGACGGTGAGGGATTTGACGGCTCTCGGCATCGCTGCCATTCTTGGCGCGGGGATTTTCAGTACCGTCGGCAAGGCTTGTTTTGATGGCGGTCCCGGCGTTATTATTCTCTTTGGAATTACTGCCATCGCCTGCGGATTCTCGGCTTTGTGCTATGCCGAATTCGCCTCCAGGATACCGGTTTCGGGAAGTGCCTATACCTATTCTTATGCCGCCTTCGGCGAAATTATCGCGTGGATTATCGGCTGGGATTTAATCATGGAATATGCAATCGGGAATGTGACGGTGGCGATTTCGTGGTCGAGTAATCTTACGAGCTTCTTGAATAATCTCGGCGTTCATATTCCGGAGTTCCTTTCTAATAGTTACTTCGCGGTGAAGAATGGCAGTGCGAATTATCTTGATTTATTAGCCAAAACAAATCCTTCGCCGGACGATATTAATGCCATGAATGACTTGAAACCATTGCATGATTTATGGCTGAATGCACCGCACATCGGCACCATGCCATTCATCATGAACATCCCGGCATTGCTGATAACTGCCTTCATCAGCGTCTTGGTTTATATCGGAATAAAAGAATCGCGCACTTCATCAAATCTGATGGTGGCATTCAAATTACTTATCGTATTAATGGTAATCGTGGTCGGCTTCTTTTATGTCAACCCCGCCAACTGGACTCCTTTCCTCCCGAATCATATCAGCGGCGTGATGAAAGGCGTGTCGGCAGTGTTCTTTGCCTATATAGGTTTCGATGCCATCTCGACCACTGCCGAAGAATGCAAGAACCCGCAGCGCGACTTGCCTCGTGGTATGTTTTATTCCTTAATCATCTGTACCATTCTCTATATTTTAATTGCATTGGTCTTGACTGGAATGGTAAATTATTCCAAATTAAATGTCGGCGATTTCCTTGCCAGAGCCTTCAATGAAAGAGGCTTGAATTGGTTGGGCGGATTCATCGCAATAGGCGCAGTCATTGCCACCACGAGCGTATTGTTGGTATTTCAAATAGGGCAGCCACGCATCTGGATGAGCATGAGCCACGATGGATTATTACCCAAGAGATTCGGCAAGATACATCCTAAATATAAGACGCCTGCATTCGCCACCATCATCGCAGGATTGTTGGTTGGAATACCATCCCTGTTCTTAGACTCCGACTTCGTGACAGACCTTACCAGCATTGGCACGCTCTTCGCTTTTGTATTGGTATGCGGCGGCATATTAGTCATTCCAAGACAAGAGAAAAATGATAGCGGTCGCTTTAGAATGCCATACTTTAATGGCAAATATATAGTGCCGATGCTCTTCTTTGGAATTATCTTTTTGGTATATGTCTACTTCCCTGATTTCTTCCACAACTTCTTTACTTTAAGAGATGCAGATCATGAAGAATTATCAAAGATGGCAGTGTTGCAAATGCGAATTCCTTATTTGATATTCTTTATACTTTGTTGTTTAATAACTTTGTTCAGTTACTTAAGGAGTTACTCGTTAATCCCCGTCCTTGGCTTGGTTTCATGCTTCTACCTGATGACAGAACTTGGCACACTCAACTGGCTAAGGTTTATTATTTGGTTAATAATAGGGATGGTGATTTATTTCGGATTCAGCTATAAGAATAGTAAACTGAACAGGGAATAGATCTTAATAAATCTTTTCCAGCTTTATGTTTTCTAATCCTATTTCATAATTTAGATTAATAGCTTTGCGAATATGTATCTTTGCCCCGGGCAAGATATTTTTCTTTTCTCATTCTATTCACAAATAAATAACCAAAATAATTAAACTATGTTTTACTTTACTGATGCTACCATCAACAAAATAATTGTCCACCATGTAGGCAATAAAAATCAAAACGAAGGACTGAAATTTTCTAAACATCTTATCAATGTCAAAGAAGATTTTCTTAAACAAATATTATTGCAATATTTTCTGAATCCATTTAAAACAGAGGCTTTGTATGAGTTCACCAACTTAGAAGAAGATGAATTAAATGTAGTCTATCATTCCGTTTCAAATATATTCGATGACCATGATTGTTTCGCCAAAGAAAGTTTAAAGATTGCCAAACATCTTTACGAAAAATCAGAGCATCCAAAGATCAAGGCAGGAGAATTTTATGTTGTTTATTTTAAAAGCTGTGTGGTAGGTGATGAAGTATGTGATGCCATTGGTTTATTCAAGTCTGAGAATAAAGATACGTTCTTGAGAGTCTATCAAAAGCAAGATGATTTTGCAATTGAATCAGAAGAAGGAATCAATATCCATAAATTGGATAAAGGATGTATCATCTTCAACTCTGACAAGGAAAGTGGTTATCTTGCCTGCATGGTTGATAACTTAAATAAATCAGGAGAAGCACAATTTTGGAAGGATGATTTTCTTGGAATAAAACAACGGGAAGATGATTTTTATCACACCAAAACTATGCTAAATGTATGTAAAGATTTTTGCGATGAATTCCTTCATGATGATAAAGAAACAACAAGACAAGGACAGTTTCTTATTAAAGATCGTTCGATGAAATACTTTGCAGAAAATGAAAACTATAATGAAAAACATTTTGAAGAAGAAGTAATGCAGGAACCCGAGATTATAGAAGCCTTCCAGCATTATAAACAAAAATATATGAATGGCGAAAATACGGTTCCGGTCGAAGACTTTGGAATCTCTGAAAATGCTGTCAAGAATGCAAAGAAATATTTTAAAAGTGTTTTGAAATTAGATAAGAACTTTCATGTCTATATTCATGGAAACCCGGATTTAGTCGAGAAAGGTTTTGATGATAAAAAGAAAATGAATTATTATCGTTTGTTCTTCAATGAAGAAATATAAGGAATAATAGTTCTTTCTTTCATCTGATTCATTATGCAAGTAAAGTCCACATACCGTGATATATTGCGCATATCCTTACCTGTGATGGTTGCCGGTATTGCCCAAACAATTCTTGGAATAACCGATACTGCTTTCCTCGGTAGAGTTGGGGAGGTGGAGATGGATGCCTCAAGTATAGGTGGAGTATTTTATTTTGTAATGTGTATGATTGGTATGGCTCTAGGCATTGGTTCCCAGATAATGATAGCAAGAAAATCCGGAGAGAAAAGGGAGAATGAAATAGGAGGAATATTTGATCAGAGTTTGGTGTTGATGATTCTCTTTTCTATCGTGATTTTTTTTCTGATAGAATATCTATCGCCATTATTTCTGAATTCTTATCTCAAATCAAAGGAGGTAATAAATCAAACAAATATCTTCCTTCATTACCGTGCCTTTGGAATTTTCTTTGTGATGATAGCTGTTTCATTTCGATCCTTTTATGTTGGCATTGCGGAAACAAAAGTCATCACATACAGCTCCTTTGTGATGGCAGGTGTGAATATCATAGTTGATTATCTTCTTGTTTTTGGCAATTGCGGCTTTCCAAAATTAGGAATAGAAGGTGCAGCTTTTGCCTCAACAATAGCAGAAGTATGTGGTGCATTGTACTATATTCTTCACAGTGTTTTTATTAAAACCATTTCGAATTATGGACTCTTAAGATTTAAGGAATTCAGTAAAGCCTCTGTCATGAAGATACTGAATCTTTCGGCTCCCATAGTATTACAGTATTTGTTTTCAATGGGAGGATGGTTTATTTTCTTTTTGGTGATCGAAAGATTAGGAGAACATCAACTGGCAATAGCAACAGTTATCAGAAATACTCTGATGATTATAATGATGCCGATATGGGCATATTTCACGGCAGCCAACAGCATGGTAAGTAATGAAATAGGTCAAGGTAAAAGCAATGAAGTATGGTCATTGGTAACGAAGATCATGAAGTTAAGTGCCCTTTCTATCGGGATCATCATCATCATTTGTCTTCTAATTCCTGAAACCATTTTAAGCATCAGCACTTCAGATATTCATATCATTCATGACAGCATGCCTTCATTTTATGTTATTTGTGTTGCATGTTTTTTATTTTCCATTTCATCCATTCTTCTTAGTGCAGTATCAGGAACAGGTGCAACCAAAGTTACTATGATTATTGAGTTCATCATCATCACCCTTTACTTATCCTATCTATATGTTCTCACACAATTGAACGTTTCAATTGCAGTGTTTTGGACAGGTGAAATCTTGTATTGGTTTACAATGGGCATCATGTCCTTTCTTTATCTTAGAAGCAATCGATGGAAGAAAATTATTCTATAAAAATTTATTTGCCAAAATATTAATTTCGCCACGTTACAAAATAATATAATGGCTAAACCTCTTCGCATAGTTTTTCTCGGAACACCTGATTTTGCTGTCCCTTCTTTAGATATCTTAATAAAGAATAATTATAAAATTGTCGGTGTTGTAACTTCTCCTGATAAGCCTTCAGGGCGTGGCTTGGAGATTCATCCATCCCCAATAAAAGACTACGCTGTTGCCAACGAAATAAAAGTTTTTCAACCGGAAAAACTGAAAGATGAAAAATTTCTGGCAGACTTGAAGAAATTAAAAGCTGATTTATTTATTGTCGTTGCATTTCGTATGCTGCCAAATGCTGTCTGGAATATGCCACACTTAGGTACATTCAATTTGCATGCTTCTCTTCTTCCGCAATATCGTGGTGCAGCACCTATCAATTGGGCGATTATTAACGGAGAAAAAGAAACTGGTGTTACAACCTTTTTTCTTCAGCAGGAAATTGATACAGGAAGAATTATTCTTCAGGATAAAACGTCCATTGACCCTGATGAAACCGCCGGAGATTTACATGACAGATTGATGATAACAGGTGCTGACTTAGTACTTAAAACTGTGCAAGCTATTGAGTCAGGAAGTTTCACGACCAAAAAACAAAGTGTCTTTATCAAACCTGAAACTATCCTTCACAAGGCACCAAAATTATTCAGAGATAATTGTAAAATTAACTGGAATAAAAACATTGAAGAAATACACAATTTCGTGCGGGGACTTTCGCCTTATCCTTGTGCATGGACTGAATTCGTTTCACCATTAAAGAATGATTATACCACCAAGATCTATAAAACAAGGATGGAAATTTTCCCTACCACCCTTCCTTTAAAAACAATTTTGACGGACAAGAAAACCCATTTAAAAATTGTTGTTAAAGGCGGCTTTATTCATATCCTGGAAATTCAGGTCCCTAATAGAAAGAAGACTGGCATTGCAGAGTTTTTAAGAGGTTATAAGGTTGATGGCGACTGGCATATCCGAGAATAAATTTCCTTTCCTTATTTCTCTTTCTTTATCAATAGATATTTTCGGAAATTATTCACAACCTATCTTTCCACAAAAGATTTCTCAGATTAACCCAGATAGGGTATAACCTTTTTAGATTATAATCTGTGTCAATCTTAGAAATCTGTGGTGAGAAATAATACCATTTCTAAATACAAATCCGACTAATTTTAAACAATTGGTTGTTGAAAGATTTTTGAATTCAGTAGTTCCCCTAATAGAAATATTTTTTTATTTTGCCTCCCTATGGCAAAATCCCTCAACATTATTATCAAAGAAGACTTACCTTATTTAAAGTCTTGTTTAAAGAAACAGCCTGTTCACTTGAAGAAGCGTATTCAAATGCTTATCCTGTTGAAAAAATCAGAAGTTCCATTGAGTAAAATGGAATTAGCAAAACAATTAGGAGTTGATCCTGACACTGCTCAACGATGGCGCAAATCATATATTGACAGAGGCATTGAAAAGCTGCTTGAATTCAAAAGGACGAGTAATATCAAACCACTTATTGATGAACATCTTAAAAGTGAGCTGGCGAAAAAACTCAACAATCCCAAAGAAGGCTTTAGAAGTTATAAAGAATTGCACGACTGGATAAAGGATAATCATTTACCTACTATTCATTACCAAACGGTGCATAAATATTCTAAAAGAATTTTTGGTGCCAAGCTAAAAGTGCCTCGTAAAAGCCATATCAATAAAGACATTGGTGCATCAGAAGAGTTTAAAAAAAACTCCTCCCGACACTCTGGGAAATAGTAGAAGAAAAAAGTAAAGGGTTTGAAACCATCAATATCTACTTTCAAGATGAAAGTAGATTTGGTTTATTCACCCGCATAGGTAAAAGATTAACTTCCAAAGGAATAAAACCAATTGCCCGTTATCATCATAAATATGAAAGCACCTATTTGTTTGGAGCATTCTCTCCAGTTACCGGGGACGTTTGTATGCTTGATTTGCCTTATTGTAATTCAATGACGTTCCAAAAATTCTTAGATATATTCACGCTTCAAAAACCTGCCGAATTAAAAATTATGTTCCTTGACAATGGCACTTTTCATAAAGCAAAAGGATTAAAGATACCAGAGAATATCGTTTTAATGTTTCTACCGCCTTACAGTCCTGAATTAAACCCGGCAGAAAAGGTCTGGTGGGTTTTAAAACGAGAAATCAATCTTCAAGTTTTTAAGTCCATGAATGAGCTTCGTGATTTTTTACATCCAATCATCATAAAATTTGTAGCTGAAAACAATATAATAAAGCTGACATCTCATACTGTTTACAACTCCATTTTTCGAACGTTTTTGGATTTATAAATGGTATTATACCATCAGAAATTAATTGAATAAAATACAAGCAGTCTTTGGTATGAAGAAAGGAAGAAGACAGCCCCCTTACGAAAGAAGAAATTGCTGACCTGCTGAAACCTTATTATTGCGACCCCTTCGTATGCAACAATGATGATTATTAATAAGGTTATTCTTTTTACATCTTCACCGGAACCTCTATTCCTAGTAATCGCATACTTTCTTTAATGATTTCCGAAGTCAGAAAAGATAGCTGCAACCGGAAGATAGAAGTATTCACATTCTCCCCATCCGCAATGGGATTATCATGATAAAAGGTGTTGAAGGTCTTCGCCAAATCATAGGCATACTGCGCAATGCCGGAAGGGCTGTAATTGTTTGCAGCAATCTGAATGACAATTGGGAATTGATAAAGAATCTTGATGATATCTCTCTCCTTTGGAAGAAGATTTCTGTCTAAGTCTATGCTCTTATTCTTGAAATTTTTCAATAAATCAATGCCCTCCGCCTTACGAATGACAGAACAAATTCTTGCATAAGTATATTGAATGAAAGGTCCCGTGTTTCCATTGAAGTCAATGCTCTCGGCAGGGTCGAATAACATGGTCTTCTTAGCATCCACCTTCAGGATGTAATACTTCAAAGCACCCAGCCCCAGCTTGCGGAATAATTGCTCTGCTTCGTCTTTAGAGAAGTCCTCAACCTTGCCAAGCATGAGCGTCATTTCCCTTGCCGTCTGTACCATCTCATCAATCAATTCATCAGCATCCACAACGGTTCCTTCACGAGATTTCATCTTACCGGAAGGAAGGTTAACCATGCCATAAGACAGATGATACAAGCCATCATACCAAGGCTTTCCGAGCTTCTTGAAGATTAGTTTCAAGACCTTGAAATGATATTCCTGCTCATTCCCCACAACATAGATCAATTGATTTAATTCAGGATAATCTTTGAAACGAAGGTCTGCCGTGCCTAAGTCCTGCGAGATATAAACCGATGTGCCATCACTACGCAACAGCAGCTTCTCATCCAAGCCTTCATCAGTCAAATCAACCCAAACAGAACCATCCGGCTTCTTATAAAACACCCCTTGATTCAAACCTTCTATAATAATTTCCTTGCCCAATAAATAAGTCTCCGATTCATAATAAAGTTTATCAAAATCAACACCCATTTTCTTGTAGGTATCATCGAACCCTTCATATACCCAGCCATTCATCTTAGTCCACAACGCAATGACTTCCATATCTCCATCTTCCCATTTACGTAGCATCTCTTTTGCATTAACTAAAGGAATTTCAGGATATTCATTCTCAATTAGCGATAATACTTCCCTATATTTAACTTTTGTATTTTCAGAAATATCTGTTCTTTGTAATTCATTTAGAATTGAACGTTTTAATTCTAAAAACCATCTTTCAGAATTATCCTTTAAATTATCATCAAGTTTATTATAATCTGTATTAACATCATAATTAACGAATGCATTCCAGATTGATACTTTCTTTGCAAACTCAAAAGTGTCTTTTAAATATTCAGGGGAATTAGTAAGCGGGTGAATACTCTTTGCAATTTTCCGAATTAATTCATTAGAAAAATCTCTCGACCATTTATCAAATAAAACATAATACTTTCCTACCAGATGATCACCCTTCATTCGAGATGATAGAGGAGTCTCACCATGCCCCCATCGCTGCCATGCAAGCATAGATTTACAGATATGAATGCCCCGATCATTGATAAGATTCGCCTTGATAACTGTCTTCCCAACCTTCTTTAATATCTCTGCAACAGAATACCCTAAAAGGTTATTCCGAATATGCCCAAGATGCAAAGGTTTGTTGGTATTAGGGGAAGAATATTCAACCATGACGGTCTTATTTCCATCTTCATTTTGAGGAATAGTAATGTTATAATTTCCTTTCAAACCATGCTCAATAAAATATTCCATCCAATAATTATCTGCAATACAAAGATTAAGGAAACCCTTGACAACATTGAACCCTGATAACAATTCAGAATTAGATTTTACATATTCTCCAATCTCATTAGCAGTTACTTCAGGAGACTTTTTACTTTGTTTAATGAAAGGAAAAACAACCAAAGTAAAATCTCCTTCAAACTCCTTCCTTGTCTCTTGGAATGCTATAGAATCAATAGGAACGGTAACATCATATAATTTAAGAAGAGCCTCGGCTATCTTCTCTTTTAAAGCCAATTCAAAGTTCATAAAGTAATTTTAATTGGTTAATTGGCTCACTACCTTTTGAAGAATCTCGAAAGTGTTTTCAGCCATCAGATTTTCTTTATCAAGAGTAGGATTTACCTCTGCTATCTCAAAGCAACAAACCTTTTCGTTCTGAATTAATCGAACGCACAAACTCCCTGCCTCCTTCTCTGTAATGCCATTTCTCACAGGCGTTCCGGTACCTTTTGATATAGAAGAATCCATAGAATCAACATCAAAGGAAATATAAATCTGATTGCATTTATTCAAATGAGCAAGAGCATCACGCGCAATCTTTTCTACACCATGACGCTTCACTTCATTGGTTGTAAATATCTTCACTTTATGTTTCTTCAAGAGATAAGATTCTTCAGGCTCGACATCACGCAAGGCAATATAAACAAGGTCTCTGTAATCAACTTTAGGAGTAATATTCCCAACCTTCTTTAGCTTATTCCAAAGGTCAAGAGTTTCTTTATCGGGTTTATTCATCTTATTCGTACTATTATCTTCGCCCAAAGAAACCGCAACCGGCATGCCATGAAGATTGCCGGATGGAGTGGTATAAGGAGAATGGATGTCTGCATGGGCATCAATCCAAATCACCCCAAGTCGCTGCCTTGGATAAGCCATTTTAATGCCTGCAATTGTTCCTCCGGCAGAACTATGATCACCGGCTAATATTAAAGGAAACTCATTCTTCTTTAAAGTATGAGCCACCTCATGACCAAGCTTTTCATACAAGGCAATCATGCCCTTAATCCGCTTGGCATAAGGGCTTCCAGGTGAATCAAAGAGTACATTATTATCAACTTGAATCTGGATGGATTCTTCTACTTTAAACAAGTTGCTACCATAATCCAACGCTGCTATTCGTATAGCATCAGGACCCATACTTGCGCCTCGAGTACCTGCTCCAATCTCTGATTTTACTTCTATTATCTTTAGCTTTTTCATTCTTATTATTTATTTTACTTAACCTTATTTTATTTCATCCGCGTTACTTACATTTGCGCCTTTATTCCAATCCGGCAAACTTACATAATTTATTACGATACAAAAATAAACAATTTAAAGATGAAAAACAAATACAGAGATCTGATTGATCAAACATTCGACTTCCCACAGGAAGGTTTTGAAGTCGTAGATGGTGTCTTACACTTCCATGATATTTCATTGATGGACATTATCGAACAGTATGGTACGCCTTTGAAGATAACCTATCTTCCAAAAATAACTTCACAGATTCAGAAGGCGAAGAAGATATTCAATGTCGCTATCGCTAAGGCTGATTACAAAGGCAGTTATACCTATTGTTATTGCACCAAGAGTTCGCACTTTTCCTTTATCATGGATGAAGTTTTGAAGAATGATGTGCACCTTGAAACGTCTTCTGCGTATGACATTCCCATCATTCAAAAACTTTATGAAGAGAAGAAAATTGACAAGAATAAATATGTCTTGTGCAATGGTTTCAAGAGGGATAATTACATGGAATATATCTCCCAATTAATCAATGATGGCTTTGTAAATGTCGTTCCGATTTTGGATAATATGAAGGAGTTGGATTATTATCAAAAGCATAATAAACATAAATGTAAAATCGGTATTCGCATTGCTGCAGATGAAGAACCGGAGAACGATTTCTATACGTCTCGCCTGGGAATTCGATACAATGACATCATGGAATTCTATAAGACAAAGCTTAAAGATAATCCAAAGTTTGAGCTTAAAATGCTTCACTTTTTTATTAATACAGGCATCAAGGATAATGCTTATTACTGGAATGAATTACTCAAGTGTATCAATGTTTATTGCGACTTGAAAAAGATTTGTCCTGAATTGGATTCATTGGATATTGGTGGTGGATTTCCTATTCAGACTAAGCTGAATTTTAATTATGACTATGAATACATGGCTGAAGAAATCATTCAGCAAATTAAGAATGTATGCGTTCAAAGAAAGACTAAAGAACCTAATATCTACACAGAGTTCGGGAGCTTTACTGTTGCCGAGAGCGGTGCTGTTTTATATTCTGTTATTGATCAGAAGCAACAAAATGATAATGAATTATGGTACATGATTGATAGCTCTTTCATCACTACTTTGCCCGATACATGGGGGATTAAGCAGAAGTTTATTTTGCTTGCTATCAACAAATGGGACAATGAATATTGGCGAGTAAATATAGGTGGATTGACTTGCGACAGTGATGATTATTATAACCGTGAATCTGCAAATAACGTTGTTTATCTCCCTAAACTTAACAGCAATGGAAATGGTGAAGAACCCTTATATATAGGCTTCTTTCACACGGGTGCCTATCAAGAATCTTTAGGTGGATATGGCGGCATCCAGCATTGTTTGGTGCCTGCGCCTAAGCATGTGATTATTGACCGGGATGAGAATGGGGAAGTCTTTACTCGTCTCTTTGCGAAGGAGCAAAGTGCTAAATCTATGTTGAAGATTCTCGGTTACTAACTTTTTATTTCTTGTCTTTTATTTCTTATTTAAAGAATGATTCTTTCTGTTTATTCTGATGAGCATTACATGCGCGAAGCCTTGAAGGAAGCCAAGAATGCCTTCGATGAGGATGAAGTTCCGATAGGTGCTGTGATTGTTTGTAATAACAGAATCATTGCCCGTGCTCATAATCTTACCGAGCATTTGAATGATGTTACCGCACATGCAGAGATGCAGGCATTTACTTCTGCTTCGAATTATTTGGGAGGAAAATATTTGAATGAATGCACCCTCTTTGTTACCGTCGAGCCTTGTGTGATGTGTGCCGGAGCTTCTTATTGGACACAGATAAAACGTGTGGTCTTCGGGGCTTATGATGACAAGCGTGGCTTCACTAAAATCAAACATAGAATCCTTCATCCCAAGACTATTTTTAATGGTGGTTTATTAGAGAAGGAATGTGCTGAATTGATGACTCTTTTCTTTGAAAGGAAAAGATAATAATAATTGCTTGTGCTGTGTTTTAATATCCTTTGACAAAAATGCTTCAGCTGTTTCCGTTAATTCTTGGTTAAACTTTAAATTATATCTAATCTTCTTTTTGCTGCATGAACAAGATTCCTTAATTTTGCATTGATTAATAAATACAAACTACTAAGTAAGGAATTTTCTTAAATATTCTAACGATAAAAAAATGAAAAGTGTAAGTCCAATATCAACAATCCTCAAGATGTTGCTTGTCTTAATAATTATTATTTCCCTTAATTCGTGTAAAACACCTATAAATGGCTGCACAGATCCCAATGCTACAAATTATAATTCCAATGCCACAGAGAATGACGGTTCCTGCGTATATGGCGGGCAAATTATTTTTTGGGATGCCATTTCACTTGGATATACCGGAACTGTGGACTCCGTCTTTGTAAATTCACAATTCGTAGGTACTATCACTAATTCTTACAATTCCCCCCCAGCATGCGGGGCAACAGGTTGCGTTACTTATTCAGGAGCCCCTGCCACCTATAACTGGAGCGACAAATTATATGTCAACTATCATTTATCAAGTTCCAGGAATGGCGTTGTTTCCATTCCCGGAATAGGATGCACGCCAGTCAAGGTTCATTGATTTCGAATCAAAGCTAGTAAGCGTCAAATGAACATTATCCTCGGGCATATACACATAATCTTCCAGTATATATTTACAGACAAACATCGAAATGCCACCTTTCATAGTACGATGATTATACCTTAGAAAGTGAATTATTGTGTAAGAATTTCTAAACAACTAGCGAAAAATCTCCCTGTAACTCGAACCAAACCATCATCCTCTTATTGTACCACCGCCAAAACTGAATGCTCATCTAAAATTTCGGTGAAGCTATAGTCCTGTATTTCTGAATCATTACAGGTTTATTCTTTGGATATTTTACAGAAAAAGCCAGTGGAAATTTCTTTATTTCTCCAGGATTAAGTTTCAACTTCCACGATAATTTTCCACTCAAATCATCTTTCTCTGCCTTCGAAATATCGGTAGGGTCAACAATAATATCGCTTTCCTGAGATACCGGCAACTGGTCTTGAAGCTCAATGTTGATAGTATCTTTGTTATTATTCTTGACCGTGATTTCATACATAAAACTTTCAATACGATTGCTGCCACTAAAAGATTTTGAACCATAATCCTGTTTCTTAATTCGCTGGACCAAAATCTTTTTATCCCTTCCCAATGACAAATCCAATGTATCACCGGTCTGCCGAGTGTTTATGTAACTCTCACCAATGTAATTATCCCCATAAAAAACATTCGCCGTTCCATCCGCAAGATTCAAATCTTCCCAACCCGTAACTCGTGCTACCAAGAAAGCATCTTTATCAAGTTTTGGAATAGCAAAATAATGATAGGTAGCCGGCAAATTATACTTTGTAACATCAACCGTATAAGGCTTGCTGTCAGCGGGAATAGAGTAGCTTTCCTTAATCTCAAAATCAACACTCAGTTCACTTACCGAAATTTCCGAATAGCTCATCATAACGACATTCTTTTTTTTACTCTTATCCATTTTCCCTTCCAGTTCATCCATCGTTTTTTCTTCAGGTTTTGCTGGAGGAATATTATAATTATAGTACCCATTTGTAAAATTCGCTCCTGTGGCAGCTTGCTGATTATTATTTTCTGTAGTCATCGTATTAATCACCATTTCGTGGTTCAAAGTCCAAGCATTGAGCCTCGGTTTCTCAGCAGTTTTATTTGGGTCGGCGGTGGATAAGGTGAGCTTCACATTATCCCAATCTATGCCGGTATTATTAAAAACTTTTGCCTTATAAATCAAGTCTATGGGCTTGTTGATATCCGTAACTTTCAAATCATAACTTGGTGCCCATCCGGCATTAGTAACCAGGTACGAAATATCAAGATTCACCATCATTCTGGAACCCGCCGAGACAGTAATCAATATCTCCTGATTGTTATTTACTACCTTTACATTCAGCTCATCCAGTTCATTCTGAATCCTCATCAACTGCTCATTCATTTTATCACGTTTATTCTCTAATACCAAGGACTTCCGCGCGATGTCATTAAGATTAGTTTGCATAAAATCCATTAAAGTGGGCAAGTCTTTAACGCTGGAATTCGGACCTCCGATATTTGCATTCCTGATAATCATTTTCTTCTCTTCTCCAAAAGCATCTATGCCCGCAATGGTGATGGTCAATTCATCGCTGATCATCTTCACAGAATCCTGCAAACCCTTCACCATGGGGTTTTCGAGCGGTTTGTTCAAGAAATTCACTTCATGAGTTACGGAAACAATTTTCACTGCATCATTCGCCGAAACACGAATATGTTTGGTATCAATACTTGGCGAAACGCCCGAAACAATCAGGTTAGTCTGCCCTGCTTCGACCATTACATTCCCAGAAGAATTGATGAGTGCACCGGTAGTATATACGGTTACCGAATTAACTTTTGTGGTAACGGATTTGTTTGGAATGCCAGCCATCAGAGCCACATTCGACAGCATCATCGCTGCAAGAAAGAAAGATTTATTCATGGTTTTATTGGTATTAAATTAATGAAATATCAAGTTCACAAAACTAAGGATTCAAAAGTTTATCAAATTCCATAAAAAAAGCAAACGATCAATGGGATAAAATTATTTAAAATAGAAAAATATACCCTTCTGAAAATTTAATCAGATTATTCAATTTATCATCCTGCCGGGGTTTTTCTCATGACAGGTCTTGATCATTATCGAACTTAAAATTTCAAAAATAGATTCCAAGATTAATACTTCCCCAGGCATGCTTGTCACCTGTTTTAAATTCCTTTCCAAGTAAGGCGTAAGAATAAGAAACAGTGAAAGCTTTGCAGTTATATGTAAGTCCATAATAAACTTCATAAACCATTCTTTCAACTTGGTCAGCAGGGATAGTATAAACACTGCTTCGGTTAATCATTCCGCCCTCCAGCGTTGCGTTGTAGCTCACTATCTCTTCTTTTGGTTTGACATAAAAATAGAGCTGATGTTTCTTGTAAACTGCTTCATTGTATGTCGGTGTATTACCATAACCAATATCTTTGAAATAAGAATTAAACAATCCAATTCTAATCAAAACACCGACAGAGAAATCATCATAAATCGTACCTGCTCTTGCATTAACAAACCCTATTACGTCAAACCAATTGCAAGTATTCAAAAGATCTTTTTCGTAAGTAACTTCATACTTCATGGCGAAGTCATTTCTGATTTGATATTGCCAGCCAAGCGGTTGAATATTATGCAGCCATCTATGTATATCGTGTTGCGCAACATCAGCACCGGAGGCGGGTCCGATCATGCCTATCGCCAATTCGCAGCTCATACTTTTCTTCTTAATATCATCTTTTGAGATATGTAGAAAACCCGCAAAAGTGTATCCTGCAAAAGGTCTGTCACCATAGAAAATAGTATTGTGCCGGATGCTGGTCGGCGTGAATCCATCTCTCACAAAAGAAATTCCGTAATAATTCAAAGTCGCGCCAGGCAATGCAAAGAGCACTTTATTAAGAAAGAATTTCTCAAGTTTGGGGTGGAGATATTGCCACCTGATGCCTTGTGTGTAATACTCATCGGTGTCGGTAAAGAAGTCATTTTCGTAAGTAAATGAAAGATACCTGCCCGAGGCTGTCTCTTGCCCGAAAGTAGAATTAATAAGAAGGAGGAGGAATAGATAGAGGAGGAATAATTTTTTCATCATCAGTTTTTAATGCTAATTTGACAGGCAGCTTATGCAGCAGTGGTAATGTCTGAAGGCGAATAAAGTGGTGGGAGTTGGGTTCATAACCTATGTGGTTTTTGATTCATATCTCGTCTATTCGATTTGTAACGAATTATTTTATATTCTACCATTTGCTTATAAATCTTGAAAGGTTTTAAAATATCAAAGCGTTTAAAATTTCTCTTATCTCTCGATTCAAATAATTGTAAAAAAGCCAAATCTTGTTTCGTAATAATATCTCCATTCTTTAAATGGAACATTTTTAGATGATTCATAATTGTTACTACAACTGATTGTAATATAACCTTGATATGGGTCAAAAGACCAATCAGTATGAACTATACTTTCATATGGAATAAATGCAACGGAATAGGTTTTTTGAATTTTCTGTAGTTTGATTTTTTTCTTTGGAATGTCAAAATTTTCTTTTATTAAAACATCCCAGCAGCCATTTTCATCAATGAATAAATCATAAGCAGATAGTTTTTTATGATTCCAAACTTCAATACCTTCTTCAGTAAAGTCAAAAACGTCATGTCTTCCCCAATTTGATGGATTTTTATTGTCATTAATAACCTTAATATTAATTGAATGATAATCTCCCTTTAGCCTATTAAAAGGAAGCGGTGGGTAATCTTTTGGATTATTAAATGCTCTAAATACTCTATTGTAGAACTCATTTTTATTAGAAGTGATTAGTTCAATTTTGCTTATGTTTCCATTTATTTTTGCCTCTCGAATTTTCTTTCTATCGGCAATTAATACCCAAAACTTTTCTAAACCATTAAATACAATTATACCACCTAATAAAATTATAATAGAGAAAAATGAAGTTCTAAAAGGGTTGCTCTTAAATTCTACTACTAGAATTTTGATACTATCTTCAGAAGTATATTTTTTAGAAGTAAAAGCATTTAGATAAAACCAAAATCCTCCAGAAATAGTTAGGAGTGTCCCAAGGACATTAATTAATGGTTTCATAAAATTCTTCCTAATTCTTAAATTTCTTCATTCTACCCATTCACCTTCAACTGTATCATCTCAATCCTCATATCTATTCTACATCAACCCAGGATTCATCACCCCATTTCTATACGGCAATCGGTCCTGTTTCTTGGGTTTGAAAACCTTGAAGTCCTCTACTGAATTGCCTTGAATGATGTCGTCAATAAGATAAATATGAATATATGCCTTATCTTCTGTCCATAATTCTGCGGCTTTATTCAAGGAGCTTTTGGCAATACTTCCATAGATGAACGAACATTCTTTTTGCTCCGTTTCTATTTCGATATTGGTGCCGACATATCCTTCATAAATCGCCCCTTCAGGGTCTCCTTTTTGAATCGTCTTTACAAAGGAACGCGATTTGGTATCCAGGAAAATATCGACATCTCTGCAAATAAAATGATCGGGAAGTTGATGAACTTTTATCACGGCATCCAACTCCCTCATTTGGGCTTGCGAATATCCGGGAACATAATTATAAGGCTTGTTAATATCTGTAACAAAGACTCTTTTTTTAGGCAATTCAGGGCTGAATTGCCAGAACGCACCTGTTAATAAAACCCCTTCCTGATAGTGATTAAAAACCACTATTGCCCGAACTTCTTCCTCAATTTCCGGAGCAATCAAATAAGGAGGCGTCGTTTTCCATGAAGGGATCAGAAAGAGAACATAACCTCCCTCATCATCACATCGAACCATCGGACATAAACCGATACATGCTGAGCCATTTGCCATAATTTTATTTATTAATTTTAGAAGTTTTAGAAAATGAAGGATCGAAATATTTAAGGTCTGTCGAATCGGATTCTTCGATACCTTTTAATATCTCTGTTATTAATGTAAAGGATTTTTGGTAAATCTTTTGAATCATGCTATTAATATTAGGAGGGCAAAAGTAGAAAAAAATTAAACCAAGACTTCAATAATCAAGAAAACCACCCCAAATCCCCCATTCCCCTCCAAAACCAAAATACCACTACACCCCCAACTTTTCATCCCTACAGCCCAAATCCTGAAAAAACACCCCTAATTCTCGTTTTCGCATCCCTTAGAATCGCCCTCTCAGCCCTTAGAATCATTCTCACCACCCTTAGAATCGTCCTCACCACCTTTAGAATCATACTCACGCTCCTTAGAATCCCAATCACACACCTTAGAATCCCAGGTTACTGCTTTATTATCGGAATCGCCAGTCTTAAAATTGCCCCGACCATCCTTAAAATGCCCCTCACCATCCTTAGAATCGTACTTTCGTCACTTAGAATCCCTTGGTTACACCTTTGGAATCCCATGGTCATCCTCTTAGAATCCCTTGGTTACACCTTTAGAATCCCATGGTCATCCTCTTGAAATCCATTGGTTACACCTTTAGAATCCCTTGGTTATCCTCTTGGAATCATTTGGACATCCTCTTGGAATCATTTGGTCATCCTAATATTTCCCTTATTGCTAATAAAAAATCAACATCATCCTCAAAATAGAATTCCCCAAAACCTTCTTTTTTCATGAAATAACACACACTTTCTCCCTTTCTGATAAAATCCCAAAATTTATTTTAAAAATAAATAAAACTTTTTTCAATCCCCATCAGTGTCATTCAATCCCTTTGATAGCACAAGTCTTGAAGAAATTTTAATCAAATAAAATGCCACCCGAAAAATATATATTTTCAATATCAGCCTCCAAAATTAGCAGGAGGAATATATGTTCCTACTTTTGCACCCTCAAAAAGAAATAAATAATATGAATAGACAAGACAAAGAAGGAAAAGCAATGCTGTTAGAAGTACAAAGTATCTTCGGACTTTATCCCAACATCGCCACCCAACGACCATCATCAGTTGGTGTCATGGGCGCAGTAACAACACAGGTAGAAAAAATCATTGCCGCCGCAGTAGCCGCAGGAACAGTAATATCAGGAGATACTGTCAACAAAGAAAATTTCTTCACCTCATTAGTTGAAGATTTATTCCTTGGAGCCTCTGCCACCAGCGGTTTCGCAAGCAAGCCAACTTTCGAGCAACCAATCCTGAAAGCTAAAGTTGATTTCTCCCTTTCACACATGCTAAACATTAATTACAATGAAATCGAAACCTTCGGAACCAACGTAATTAATGCAATAACCCCGGTAATCGGAAGCCTTACAGATTATGGCTATTTACCAGCCGATTTAACCCGCACCAATCTTGAATTCGCCGACTTCCTTGCAATTCAAAATGTTCCACAAACCGACATCACCAACCGCAAAACACAAAATTCAAACATTCATCCTTTTGTAAAAGAAGGAAAACGTCTCCTCGACGAAGCGATGGATCCAATCATGAACACCCTCATCAAATTAAATCCTGATGCCTTCAAAGCATATTACAATGCCCGCGTAATTCACCATTTCCCAAGCGGCACAACAGTTGCCGAAGGATTCGTTTACGGTCCCGATGGAGTAACACCGCTATATCTTGCCCTTGTAACTTTCCCATTACAAGGATTAACTGTAAGAACTAAATTAGACGGCAGCTATCGAATCCCATTATTTCCACACGGAGTAGCAACCCCAACAGCCACAATGACAGACTTCAATCCACAAACAGCCACTCCTTATGAAGTAAAACAAGGCAAAATCGTTCATCACAATTTTATCATGACAACGATTTAATAGAATAAAAAAGGATTAAAATTAAAAAGCCTCCGAAAGTAAAATTTCGGAGGCTTTCCCTTTTGAATTTAAACACTCTGCGCCTGCAACTTTTCCTTGATGAAAGGAGCGGTAACAGATTCCTTGCAATTAGCGAGGTTTTCGGGAGTGCCTTCAAAGACGATGTGCCCGCCGCCTTCGCCACCTTCAGGACCCATATCAATAACCCAATCTGCACATTTGATGACTTCAGGATTATGCTCGATAATCAAAACAGAATTTCCTTGAGCCATCAAGGCATCGAAAGCTTTCAGTAATTTCTTGATGTCATGGAAATGCAAGCCGGTAGTGGGTTCATCGAAAATAAAAAGAATATGATCAGAGTTATTTCCCCTTGCAAGAAATGAAGCAAGTTTAATTCGTTGTGCCTCGCCGCCGCTCAAGGTACTCGATGCTTGTCCGAGTTTTATATATCCCAGTCCCACCTCCGAAAGGTTGTTCAGTTTGCTGACGATTTTCTCTTCTGATGAATGCGGTTTGGCTTTCTTTTGGAATAATTCAATGGCATCATCCACGGTCAATTGCAGGAGTTCAGAAATATTCTTTTCCTGGTAAATGACATCTAATAATTCTTCCTTGAAACGCTTGCCATTACAAGCCTCACATACCAAATGAATATCTGCCATGAACTGCATTTCTATGGTTACTTCGCCCTCCCCCTGGCACATCTCACAACGCCCGCCATCCACATTAAATGAAAACCAGGCAGGCTTATAATTACGTGCCTTCGCCAATGGCTGGGCAGCATATAACTCACGGATTTCATCATAAGCCTTGATGTATGTTACGGGATTGGAGCGAGACGATTTCCCGATAGGATTCTGATCCACCATCTCGACATTGGTAAGGCTGGCAGTATCGCCGGTTATCTTATCCATCAATCCCGTTTGATCCATGATGCCGCCATACATTTTCTTCAAGGAAGTATATAAAACTTTCTTCACCAAAGAAGTCTTGCCAGAGCCTGAAACGCCCGTAACCACAGTCATTATATCCAATGGAAACTTAACACTGATGTTCTTTAAATTGTTTTCTCGCGCACCTTCTATCTTGATATATTTATTCCATTTCCTTCTTTGTCGAGGCACTTCGATGGTTTCAAAACCTTTGAGATATTTTGAAGTAAGACTATCGGTATCTTTCACCATTTCATCAAACGTTCCCTGGAATACCAACTCACCACCCTCTGTGCCAGCCAAGGGACCAATGTCAATCAATTGGTCGGCAGCACGCATGATTTCCTCATCATGTTCCACGACGATTACAGAGTTTCCAAGGTTCCTCAAAGACTTCAAAACCTTAATCAGTTTCTCGGTATCTTTTGAATGCAATCCGATGCTTGGTTCATCCAAAATATACATACTCCCCACCAAAGAACTACCCAAAGAAGTAGCAAGGTTAATACGCTGACTTTCCCCGCCTGATAGGGAGTTTGAGAGACGATTCAAAGTCAGGTATCCCAAGCCCACATCATTCATGTATTGAAGGCGGCTTTTGATTTCAGTCAATAATCTATCCCCAACTATCTGATCATATTCATTCAACTTTATTTTTTCAAAGAAGGGCAATAAATCCTTGCACGATTGAACCACAACATCCATAATTGATTTCCCTGCAATCTTAACATAAGATGCATCAGCCCTCAATCGAGAACCCCTGCAGTCCGGACAAACTGTCTTGCCACGATACCTTGAAAGCATCACCCGATATTGAATCTTGAAACTCTCTGCTTCCAGGAATTTAAAGAAGTCGTTTAAGCCCTGGAAGTATTTATTTCCTGTCCAGAGAAGCAGCTTTTCTTCTGCTGTCAAATCCCAATAAGGGCGGTGCAATGGGAAATCGAACTTAAAGGCATTCTGAACTAATTTATCATTCCATTCCTTCATCTTCTCCCCTCTCCAACATACGATGGCATTATCATAAATAGAAAGACTTTTATCTGGAATAATAAGGTTTTCATCAATGCCCACAACGGTCCCGAAGCCCTCACAAGTCCTACAGGCGCCATAAGGATTATTGAAGCTGAAGAGATGTACAGAAGGCTCCTCGAAGGTGATTCCATCCAATTCGAATTTATTGGAAAACGTTTTTATCTTCAATTTACCCTTCTTATCAATCAATTCCACAAGGCATTTTCCTTCTCCCTCAAAGAAGGCTGTCTGCAAGGAATCCGCTATCCTCGTTGCATTATCTTCATCGGATTTATCAATGACAAGACGGTCAATGAGGATGTTTATTTCCTCACCTTCGGTATTTGTTTTCTTGGTAACTTTAGAATTCTTTTTCTTTGAATCATTTGCTTTTATAAAGGTATCATCCTTTAATAAATCTTCAATCCTCTTAGTCTCCTTATTAAATTGAACTCTCGTAAAACCCTTTGCCAGCAAGCCTTTCAATTCATCCACCAAAGAACGGGTAGGCTTCTGAATCAAAGGAGAATAGATAAATATCTTCGTTTCTTCAGGCAATGCATTCAATTCATCTGTAACATCGGTCACCGTATCTCGCCTTACCAATTGATCTGAAATGGGAGAATAAGTCTTGCCAATACGAGCAAATAAAAGTTTCAGGTAATCATAAATCTCTGTCGAAGTCCCAACAGTAGATCGGGGATTGCGGGTATTTACCTTCTGCTCGATGGCAATGGCAGGCGCTATGCCTCGGATATAGTCCACATCAGGTTTATCCATCCGACCAATAAATTGGCGGGCATAAGAAGATAGGCTTTCGACATACCTGCGTTGCCCTTCGGCAAACAAAGTATCGAAGGCAAGAGAAGACTTACCGGAGCCAGAAAGCCCTGTTATCACCACCAATTGATTACGGGGGATTGCAACACTCAAGTTCTTTAAATTATGAACCCGAGCACCTTTGATAATGATATATTTCTTAGGGTCAAGGTCGTCTATATGTACTTTTGTAGTTTTCAAAACAGTATTATTTTTAAGGGTGCAAAGATACAACAAAGGTCTGAAGTTTAAGGCTTATATTGAACCTTAAACTTCAGACCCCTTAAACAATTAAACCTTAATTTTTTAGCGAATAATCACCACCTTCTGGTTGATAGTCTGCTTCGTCAATTGCAATTGAAGAGAATAAATTCCAGCCGGAATATGTGAGGTATTGATGTAAAACTTACCACCCGAACTTGTACCAACACTATTGGTATAAACTACAGAACCCAAAACATTTATCAATGAATATTTGATATTATCAGTCTTCATCAAGTTAATATCAAGGGTCAGATTATCGGTAGCAGGATTAGGCATAATATTCAAACTTTTCAGATTTGGCATATCACTAACTCCATTCATCAGGCATCCATTAGAATTAAGAAATTGCTGACGAACGCCATTCAAAGCAGCCATCATCCGTGCAGTCTGGCAGGTAGCAAACATATTCATACAGGCATCATCGGTATAATCCATATAGACCTCATACATGTCGCCATTAGGTCCGTTATTGCAACTTACTTGCTGACCAGAAGGGCATCCGAAAGTAGGACCATTCTGATAAGGAGTATCATAACAATTGTCAGAACAAGTGCAGCAACTGCCGCCACCCATTCCCCAAGGGTGCATATCGTTTAGCCAGTGTCCTACTTCATGGGTAGTAGTTCTCCCTAGGTTATAATGAGAAAGCAGGGTATCGGGATACACCCCTCTTCCGAAAGCACGGGTAGTAACAACAACTCCATCACTATAATCAAGATTACCGGTAGGATATTGACCAATTCCTAAATAACCCTCACCTATACAACCCACCCAAATATTCAAATAACTATTCGGATCCCATGCCGTATCACCGCCGAAAGCAGGCATTTTTATTGTATCAGCACCAATACACTGAATGTTAGTTTCGACCCTCGTTATGCCGTTCGTCCAGTTACCTGCAGGATCGCGAGACGCAAGACAAAAATCAAACGGAACACTTGAAGCATATTGTTTGAAATAAGAAGGCGTGTTTACACTATCCGCATTCCGCCGGTTATAATCTTCATTCAAAACATCAATTTGTGATTGAACCTGAGCATCCGAAATATTCTCGGTAGGGTCGCCCGAATACCAGACAACATGCACCACAACAGGAATCGTAATCCTGTATTTCATTTCATAATGCGGATGATTAGCGATCCAAAGCTGGGTTTCATATTCGATAGAATCCATCCTTTGTTGCAAAGTCGGATCGGCAGCCAGCATCTTAGCGAGATGCTCATCAGCACCACATCTGATGGTGTCTTGAGCATTCGATACAAATGCGGCAATCAGAATCACCAGTGAAAATAAGATTATTTTTTTCATTTTATAAGTATATAATTTTTCATTTTACGGGTACAAAATTAGGGAATTTTTATGAGATGAACAAATTTTTAATGAAAGGCAGCCTAAGACCAATTACTATTATGGAGCGTCCTCTGCCATCTCCCACCCCACCAAAATCCACCCATGTATGAGTGGGGCTGGAGGCAGTATCAGTGCCGCTGTCACCAAAATTCCATCGGTAAGACTGACCATTAATGGTAGTGTTGTCAAACGCTATTGTCAAGGGATTGCAGCCAGACAATGGAAGGGCAGAGAAGGCAGTAGTAACGACAGGTATGGTATCTATAATAATTGAATTAAGGTGCAACGTGTCATTGCAACCATTGGAAGAATAACCTATCAATGTAACCTGGTAAGTGCCATGATTGGAATAAAGATGCGAAGGGCTGATGGATTGCGATGTTCCGCCATTACCAAATGACCATAAATAGGAGGTAACACCGATAGCAGAATCAGCGGTGAATTGCACATTCAGCGGGTAACAGCCTGGAAAGGGATTAGCCTGGAAAGCAAGGTGGGCGGAGGGAGAGACATGGATATAATTTGTGATGATGGTGGTATCGGCACCAGTGCCACAAGCAGCATTATTAATAGCTATCAACGACATTGTGAAATATCCGGTATCAGTATAAGTATAGGTAGGATTCATGAGACTGCTTGAAGCATTATCTCCGAAGTCCCAGATGAAGTTGGTACCATTAATGGAAGTATTATCAAAGGTGACCATCAATGGCTTACAACCATTGAGCGGAGATGCCAGGTCCCATCTGCATTCCCTCGCTTTCATCGCTTAACAGTGTTCTTAATTATGCACATCACGACTTCCTTTATATGTGTGCAAAAGAGGATTTCTCCGGCTATCACAACTTCGCAAAGACGCTCGCCGAGCATCATCTGAATTCCAAGAGATATACTGCAGAGTTGAAGCGTATGAATATTCATTAGAGTTTTTCGAAAAATAAAAAAAAGGGGAACGCAGATGACGCAGATTGCTTATGAAAAGATTTGATTTTTCATTTAACCCAATAAAATCTTATCTTATCATAAGCAATCTGCGTCATCTGCGTTCCCCACTTCTTTAAACATAATCCATTTCACGAAGAAGCCTATTCATATTAGCCTTCATTTCAAGTGTCATAAGAACTAGTTTAGAATACGCCTACCTTAATTCTTGAAGATTCGAATTCTCCTTTTGCCAATTCTACATTAATCTTTATTAACTATATGTTAAGTTTCTTCATAATCGTATCAATCCACATGGATTAATGCGTTTGTGGATCCACAAACACATTAATCCATGTGGATTTTGGTTAATGTTAAAGGAATTATGCTAAAAACATCTGTCTCGACGTGTTTGTTGATCCACAAACACATTAAACCATGTGGATTTTGGTTAATGTTAAAGGAATTTTGGTGAATCCATCTGTCTTGACGTGTTTGTGGAACAACAAACGCATCAAACCATGTGGATTGATGCGTTTGTCGAACCGCGACCGTAGCAAAACACTTTTTTCATCTTAACGAAGGCTTGTGGAATATTCCAAGACACTTGGATCACTTTGGCGATGGTTTCGGGAATGAATTGCGACTTCTGAAATAGGTTATTCCCAATGACCTGAATCATTGGAGACATCTGATTTCATGCACTCCTATTATATAGATATGCCGAAAGCGTGGGATTTCTTGGGATAGCCTTATCGTTGGACGATGGGATAATCAGAATCCTGCTCAAATAAGATCATTGAGAATTTGATTTGATTTTAATCTGCTCATTTTCCTAATCGATTAAAATGCAAAGAATCTTCAGTAAAAATGATTTTGATTAAAGCTTTGGAAAAAAAAGTTAATACAAAGGATACAAGGATTTCCACAAAGGAAAAAATGTGCATATTAAATGAATGAAGGATTCCGCAAAAGGAAGGCACGAACAGCATGTATCATATTTTTATTTTTGTAAAGGAAAAAGTTTTACAAATTCTGAGAGTACGGATGAATTCGCCAGATGAAATTCGTGAAGGAATGTGGTGTAATGCGAACGGATAAAATCAATTTAGGAAATAAGTATGGATGGCGAAGCGTGATATATAAGGAAGAAATAACAGGATCAAGATTTGGGTTCATGAATACCGCACTTCCCAAATCCTTCAAAGACTCCTAATCCGAATAAAGCGAAATCATATTTCACAGGGTCGTTCTTGTCAAATGTCTTAAGACGATCCGTCAATTCAAGGACTGCCTTCCAATCATTTTGCTTCCTGTCTAATAGTCCCAAAGCCCTTGCCACCCGCCCCGTATGGACATCCAATGGACATGCTAACACAGAAGGTTTGATATCCTTCCACAAACCAAAATCAACACCTGTTTTGTCTTTTCGAATCATCCATCTCAGAAACATATTTATTCTTTTGGAGGAGGAGTTTTTATCAGGATCGGAGAAATGCTTTTCGGTTCTCTGTAAAGTATTCAATTCAAAGAATGCCTTCCTGAAAGCCCTTATTCCAGGCTGAATGTCAGCATCTTTCTTTGAAATGGATGAAGAGAATATCTGATGAATTCCCCCATGATTCGCATAGATGTTTCGCAGCGAAGTGATAAAGCAATGACAATCTCTGCCATTGAAAGTCCGGTAAACAAATTGTCGTAATGGCTTTATCTCCTTGTCGGAATGATGTAGAATAAATTGATGCGGAGAGTTATCCATCATCCCCATTAATTTCCTGGCAGACTTGATAATAGAGACTCGCTGTCCCCAGGAAATAGTCGCCGTCAGGAATGCCGCAATCTCAATATCCTCAACCCTTTCAAAGCAATGAGGAATAGAGATGGGGTCGTTCTCGATAAAACTGATTTGATTGTATTGAAGATACTTCTCTTCCAGAAAATCATAAAGTTCTTCATTGGAAAAAGTCATGGAATAAGAAATCAGAATCTCTTAAAGAAGTTCCTTACCTGTCATTTCATCAGGCTTCTTAATTCCCATTATTTTAAGAATCGTAGGAGCGAGGTCGCACAGTTTTCCATCATTAATCTTGTTGAAATCCTTATCAATCAATATCAACGGAACAGGATTGGTAGTGTGTGCAGTATTGGGCGAGCCATCTTCATTAATCTTATAATCTGCATTGCCATGATCAGAAGTTATCAGGAAAGAATATCCTTCCATGGTCCCTGCTTCGACAACTTCCTTGACACATTTATCAACTGTCTCAACAGCTTCCACCACAGCATTGAAGTTGCCCGTATGCCCCACCATATCAGCGTTTGCGAAGTTAAGACATACGAAATCTACGTCGCCTTTCAGCAACTCTTTCACGATGGCATCTTTCACTTCGAAGGCACTCATCGAAGGCTTCATATCATACGTCGCCACCTTCGGCGATGGAATCATAATCCGCTGTTCACCCTCGAAAGGCTGCTCCCTTCCACCTGAGAAAAAGAAGGTAACATGAGGGTACTTCTCAGTCTCTGAAATCCGAATTTGTTTCTTGTTATCTAATGAAAGAACCTCTCCCAAAGTCTTCTTCAAATCATCCTTCTCAAAGAGAATCTTTACCTTCTTAAAAGTATGATCATACAAGGTCATCGTGATATAATCAAGAGCAATCGAATGCATGTCATAATCCGGAAAGTCTTGCTGCGTCAATGCCATCGTGATCTCCCGACATCGGTCAGTACGGAAGTTGAAACAGATAACAACATCATCTTCTTTGATAGTTGCTAATGGCTGGTTATTATCATCCACCACAACGATGGGTTTAATGAATTCATCAGTGACATTATTGTCGTAAGAATCCTGAATAGCAATGGCAGCATCCTTAGTATTCATGCCCCTTCCATGAACCATTAGATCGTAAGAAAACTTTATCCGTTCCCAACGTTTATCTCTATCCATAGCATAATACCTTCCTATCACGGACGCAACTTTACCGGTAGTATTTGCAATGTTATCCTGCAGGTATTTAATATATTTAATACCACCATTCGGGTCCGTATCACGACCATCCATGAAGGCATGAATGAAGACCTTGTCATCCAAACCATGAGCCTTAGCGATCTTGCAAAGAGCTATCAAATGATCTACATGAGAATGTACTCCTCCATCAGAAACCAAGCCCATGAAATGAACGCTCTTACTATTTTCCTTGGCATATTTGAAGGCATCAAGCAATACCGTATTAGTATCAAGAGTCTTCTCTTTAATAGCCTTATTTATCTTCACCAAATCCTGATAAACCACCCTTCCGGCACCGATATTCAAATGCCCCACTTCAGAATTTCCCATCTGTCCATCGGGCAATCCTACATTCTCTCCCGAAGCCAGAAGCTGCGAATGAGGATACTGTTTCATCATGCTGTCAAAGAAAGGAACATGCGCATGAGTGATGGCATTTGCCCTCGAATCAGGAGCTATTCCCCAGCCATCCATAATGATGAGGACTACTTTTTTATTGTTATTCATCTTCGTCTTTCTAAGGTTGCAAAGATAAGAAACATATCGTGTTTGGTAGGGAGAATAATCATCATCGTTTTGTTGCAGCTCCCCAAAAAGGTCGCTATCACAAAACGATGACAACAATTGACAATGGATAATTGACAAATGACAACCACAAAATATCAATCGTTTTCTGCCATGATAATCTGCCATAATGAAGTATAGCTCGCTCTCGTGCCTTTAAAGGGGCTGTTTTGAAGGTTCCACTCTTTCAAAACCCCTAAAACAGCTTCAAAAGGAGGAATTAAAAAGAGTGCCTCTCTAATAATGGCTTATTTGAGGCTTAATATTGTATTTTAATAAGTACCAGAACTTAGTTTTATTCTAAAACAAACCTATGCAGTCAAAAATAATGTAAATAAGTCGTGCTGAAAAACGTACTTATAGGTTAGATTTTCCTTAATGTTGCATGGTTTCACGATTCCATTAAGCATTATCCATTATTCACCTTTGCAGAAGGTTTTTACATTTAAAAAGACCTTTAGTGATGCTGCAATTCAAGGAATTCATTCTGAAATTCCATAAAAAGATAATTTAAACTATTTGTTGTAAGCTTCAACAATCTGACGAACGAGCCTGTGTCTTACCACATCACTGGAATCAAGGTAAATGAAGTCTATACCTTTGATATTCTTTAATAAATCAACTGCCTGTATCAATCCTGAAGGTTGGCTTTTTGGAAGGTCAATTTGAGTAACATCACCGGTAATAATAAACTTTGCCGAAGGACCCATGCGGGTAAGGAACATCTTCAATTGGCTCTCGGTAGCATTCTGGGCTTCATCAAGAATCACGAAAGCATTATCCAAAGTCCGACCACGCATGAAGGCTAATGGCGCGACTTCTATGATGCCATTCTCAATGTAAGTCTTGACCTTTTCGCCGGCAATCATATCATATAAGGCATCATATAAAGGACGAAGATAAGGGTCAATCTTTTCCTTTAAATCACCAGGAAGGAAGCCGAGATTCTCACCAGCTTCCACAGCAGGACGACAAAGAATAATTCTCTTAATCTCCCTGTTTTTCAAAGCCCTTACCGCCAATGCTACTGCGGTATAGGTCTTGCCAGTACCAGCAGGACCAATGGCAAAAACCACATCATTCTTTTCAGATGCCTCGACCAATTTCCTTTGATTGATGGATTTGGCTTTAACAAGCAAGCCATTCTGTCCATAAACCAGGACATCATTGGTAGCCTGCTGTTCCATGACGACCTCTCCATTTTCTTTCTTTAATAGAAGCTTCAAGGTACCTTCATTCAAGCCTCCATATTTATGGAAATGTTCTATCAACAGATTGATTTTATCCTTAAACTCATTGATAGAGGCTTCCTCGCCAACGGCTTTGATTTCATTGCCTCTTGCTATCAGCTTTAGATCGGGGAAGTTGCGTCTAATGATCTCTAAGTTCTCATCATTGATTCCAAAAAATTCTATCAGGTTAACCGATTCTATCGGTATGATTATTTCTCTCAAATTGGTTTATTTTTGCTCTTGGTTTATATGAATATAATATCTATATAGTAACGATATTCGGGATTATGTAGTATTGCATTTCTGATTATTAATATTGATTTAACACAAGAAAGAGGCATAAAGGTATAGGGCATAAAGGTATAAAGGTTTAGCGTTATTGAATTTATTAATAAATATTTTTTCTGTTGTTTTCTCATATACTTTATACACTTATACCTCTATACTTTTATACCCTTAAACCTCGATACCCTTATTCCTTTATACCCCTATTCCCTTATCCTTTATTATTTTTATCTAATTTTGCACCGTCTTAATTCGGGCAAATTAACAAAAAAGATTTCACAAATTTACATCTTAATAATAGTATAAAATCCAACATGGCAATCATAACGCTCACTACCGATTGGGGGACGAAAGATCCTTTTGTTGCCATGATTAAAGGCATCATTCTTTCTCAGTTTCCGGATGCTAAGGTCATTGATATCAGCCATGAAGTGTCGCCATTTGATTATATTGAAGCGCATTATATTCTCAAGAATTCTTATCCTTATTTTCCAAAGAATACCATCCATATTATCGGTATGGAAGACCATTTTAATGAGAATGATACTAACCCTCTTTGCATCCATTTTAAGGAGCATTATTTCCTTGGGAATGATACCGGAATCTTTTCTTTGATGTTTGGAAAATTGGAAGATGGTATAGTGGAAATTGATATTTCATCTTTAGAAAACAGGACATTTATTGTGCGTGATGTATTAGTGAAAGCAGCCATACACTTAGCTAAAGGAGGACAATTGGATGATTTGGGCGAAAGAAAAGCCAGTCTCGTAGAAAAAATTATTCCTGAGGCTGCTTATGAGCATAACAGCATAAGGGGATATGTTACATACATTGATAATTTTGGGAATCTTATTACTAATATCTCTGAAGAATTATTTGGCAGAGCACGCGAGGGACGGCGATTCACGATATTACTCAAGACCCATAATCATTATATTAAAACTATCAGTAATTCGTACAATCATGCTAAAGATAATACCATGATCGCCTACTTTAATTCCGAAGGGTTTATAGAGATTTCGATGGGAATGGATAAGGCTTCGAAGATGCTTAACATGCGTTTTGGAGATTCAATAAGAATAGAATTTGATGTTGATTCGAACCGATAGAATCAATTAGGAATTAGGAATTAGGAATTAGGATTAATAGAATATGATAATTAGAATCGTTAAGATGACCTTTGAACCTGCACAGGTAGAGACTTTCCTGGCTTTATTCAATGCTTATAAAGCAAAGATTGAAGCTTCGGAAGGATGTTCTAAACTGATGTTGCTTCAAGACAAATCAGCCTCCAATATTTTCTTTACTTACAGTGAATGGGACAATGAGGAATCACTGAATAAATATCGCTATTCCGAGCTATTCAAAACAGTGTGGGGACAGACGAAAATATTATTCAAAGAGAAGGCGGAAGCATGGAGCTTAACTCAATTAGGAATTAGGAATTAAAAATTAGGAATATGAAAATAAATAAAGACATATTGTATGGAATCATAAGCGGTGCCTTGGTTTGTGCATTCACGATGATAGAATATTTGATGGGCTATCATAATGCAAAGATCGCTGATGGAAGGTTTCTTAACCTGCTTGGAAATCTTATCCCGGTAACGGTAATTGCCATTGCGATTCTTTATAAGAAAAAGAATGACGGCGGCTTTCTTGAGTTGAAAGATGGAATGAAAACAGGCATCATTATTTCCTTTTTTACGGGGGTCATTACCACTGCCTTCATGATGATTTATAACAATTATATCAACCCTGAATACCTACAGATTTCATTCGATTACCAGATAAAATTATTAACCGAAAAGGGTTATTCGCCGGATGATATTGCCAAGTTCAAAGAAGGCTTTGATGCCAGTCAGAAACTCGGAGCTCAATTGGTTGCGGGCTTGCTCTGGACACCACTTTTGGGTATGTTGCCTTCCTTGGTTATTACTTTGATATTAAGGAAAAACAGACCTTAAACTTAATTCGGGAAGGTGATTTCATAGCGACCGGCAGTGGTCAAATTCAGATTTTCTACCATGAAATATCGGTAAGACATATTCCCAAAAAGAGAACGTGCAAAAGACATTGTTTGTCCGGCAGGAACAGTAACAAAAATACCTTTCGCTTCACCTGGTTTGCGAACTACGAAGAAGTTTAAATCAACTGTTCCGTGATTAATGATTTCGATTACTTCATCAGCCAGGCGGGTGCGTACTGCAATATCGTCAATGGTATGCGCCAAAATATTTTTAGTGATGATATTTTCTTCCGGTTTTCTCATCAATTCGGCATGGTCAATATACAATGCAAGAATGCTTTCATTGGCTCCATATTTATGTACCAATTCGCCATAAATTTTGAAGATAATATCGCCATAAGTATCGTATTCGCTCACAAGATTAGAGGCAGAAGTCTTGGTGCCTGTTTTATTCTGTCCGAGGGCAAAAGCGGCACCATGAGCAATGCCATATTTGGCAGCCATTGCAGCCATAATTGTCGCCAGCAATGGGTATGCCTCCATCCTGTCAATGATGGCTGCCAATTCGATCAATTGATCGTCCGCAGAACCCTTATGCAACAGCCTGTGCCCATTCACAAATATGGCTGCATACTCATAAGTTCCCTTCAAATAAAAACCCTGAATTCCAATATCCCAAACAGCTAAATCATGGCTATGAATTTCGCCCATGATTTTATTCTTCAACACCACCGAACCATGCTGTGCGCCGGGGGCAGTCTGGCGGACTAAATAATCATCCTTATAATTATTTCGAAAAGGGGTAAATTCTATCAAAACCTCATTGATAAACGGGTCGTCGGAATTCTCGGTTAAGGCGATAAACATATACTCGCCCACACGACCCAATTTTATTTTGCTGCCCTGGCACCGGCTCGTGATGCCATTATTAAAAAGATGAAAATTGCTCATATAATTTCTTTATAAAGGTTTATTTTAAATATCTATTGGGCGCAAAGATACTTTAATTTAATCCTAAAAGGGCAAGATGATTTTGGAATGGCTTATTTTCGGGAGGAATAATAGCCTCTTGCTTTTTGAAATCAGGATGCCGAAACCCTTTTGAATGGGCAGGAATGAAAGAATTACAGCACCAAAAGAGTCTTGGATATAATTACAAATGTAAAAGGTTTCAAGACTTGATATTTGGAGGCATTTACAAATGTAAAAGGTTTTAAGACTCGATATTTGGAAGCATTTACAAATGTAAAAGGTTTCAAGACTCGATATTTGGAGGCATTTACATAAGTAAAAGGTTTCAAGACTCGATATTTGGAGGCATTTACAAATGTAAAAGGTTTCAAGACTCGATATTTGGAGGCATTTACATAAGTAAAAGGTTTCAAGACTTGATATTTGGAGGTATTTGCATAAGTAAATTGGTATAACACTAATTCCTTCCCCAAAAACCAAAAACGCACTCCCTTATAAACATGCTTTTTGGAAGGAAAAGTTTTATTAAAAGAAATAATTTATAAATTTGCGGTGAATAAAATAATAATGTGATGATGAGAAAGGTACTTTTAATAATAACGATTATCCTATTAACCATTAACGGGTATGCCCAAACTCAATTATGGAGCATGGCATCCGATGGTGGAGCATTTCTACATTATGGAACAATTTTTAAATTAAATTTAGATGGCAGTGGATTCTTCGTTGTCCATAGTTGTGATTTTCCTACAAGTGTAATTCCAGAGGCAAGTTTGATTTACTTGCCTAATGGGAAAATATATGGAATGACAAATGAGGGAGGTGGAAATCCTGATGTAGGAACTATATTTAGTATTGATCCTGCTACAAATATTTATAGTGAACTCTATATTTTTAATGATAGTTTAGGAAATGGATATGCTCCATTTGGTAGTTTATTGTATTCAAACAATGGTAAATTATATGGTTTGACGATAGAAGGTGGAGCTGGTTATGGAGTAATTTTCAGTTTCGATATTTCTACTAATACTTATAACACATTAATTGAGCTTGATTCCAACAAAGGAATATATCCAGATGGCAGCCTTATTCAAGCCTCAAATGATTCATTATATGGAATGACAGAGGAAGGAGGTACAAATGGTTATGGAGTAATTTTTAGTTATGACATTGTTTCTAATTCCTATACAGTACTGCATAACTTCGATTCAGTTTCTGGTCTTGATCCATTAGGAGATTTACTACAAGCTACTGATGGGAAATTATATGGAATGACTTGGGAAGGGGGATTAAATTATGGTGTTTTATTTAGTTATGATATTTCAACCAATATTTTTACTGTTTTGCATAATTTTGATAGTACAACAGGTAACGTTCCTTCTGGAAATTTAATTCAGGCATTAAATGGGAAGCTATATGGCTTGACTACAGATGGAGGAATTTATGATAAAGGAACATTATTCAGTTTTGACCTATCAAATAATATATATTCAAAACTTATTGACTTTAATGGAATAAATGGATGGTGGCCAGAAGGTAGTTTGTTTCAAGCATCAAATGGATTGCTATACGGAATGACTGTAGTTGGAGGAATTTATGATGATGGAGTGATATTTAATTACAATCCTTTAGATTCGGTATACACCAAGCTAAGAGATTTGGATACTTTGGATGGATTCAATCCAAACAAATCATATTTTATAGAAGTTCGGAATGCAACAAGCATCCCTCAAACAACTTCCATTCCCCCCGCCATCTCCCTCTACCCCAATCCCAACAACGGCACCTTCACCTTATCCTATCACTTAAATCAATTAGGAATTAGGAATTATCAATTAGAAATAACAGATATCACCGGCAGAACCCTTTACTCCTATAGTATAGACAAAATGTCAATTGTCAATTTTCAATTGTCAATTCCCCTAAGCAGCGGCATTTACTTCTGGCAGCTATTGAATGATGGAGCCATAATAGGGAATGGGAAGTTGATGATAATTGGCAATTGAAATCTTGTAAATGGCATTAATTTCCGCTGAAGGAGATACTAATTCGATCATGGATCCCTTGATTTAATTTTTTTAAGCATTTCTTGAAGAATGCTTAAACTCTCCTGAAATATTCCTAATTTTGCAGACGGAAAGATGAATAAATATTTATAACTTTATTAACAATAATACTAAATGAGACTATTGAAAGATGCAGCAGGGCATGTATTGTCCATGATTTTACTGACCGGAATTTTATTGACATCGAATGGAAGCTTACAAGCTCAAACTACATACCCCGGAACTGTCGGATATGAGGAGTCGGGAGTTACCGTAAACTATTCGGATATGGTGCAATATGAAGCCACCCATCCCGAAACAGGAATTAAAAACCCTTTGAACCCTTTGAAACATAGTAATGTCCCTGAATCAGAATTCAGACATGGAGATTTGAATGTGAACAAGGTTAATTCTTCACCGGATTTATCGAAATCATTAACCCACAGGATGAAAAGCAATAATCTTCCATCCCCCACACCTGATACGACCTTTGAAGGTATTGCCAGTAATGGAAATGACATACCTCCGGATACCTACTCTGCAATAGGACCTAACCAGGTAATGATTACAACGAATTCGGACGTTAAGTTAACAAGTAAAACCGGTACTCAACTGGCTACCCCTGTTTCACTTACGAGCTTTTGGTCTGCTGTTGGAGGATCACTAAGTTGCTTTGATCCGAAATGTGTTTATGATCCATATTCGGACAGGTTTATCGTTACTGCTTTATCACTTGATATTACTAATAATTCCAACTCTTATTTATTGGTAGGTGCTTCAGCCACAAATAATCCTACCGGTGCCTGGCATTTATTTAAAATCGTTATTGATGCTACGAATCAAACCTGGCTTGACTATCCCGAACTTGGATTTAATAAAAACTGGATTGTGGTAAATGGGAATTTATTTAGCAGCTCACCTTCGAATTTCATGAATGCTGATGTTTTTATATTTAATAAAGCAAATATCCTGGCAGGCACTAATGCCCAACATACTTTGATAAATAATCTCACTAATGATTTTTCTGTTTGTCCACTTTTCACATTTGATTCAACGATCAATGACATGTATTGTGCAGAGGCTTATAACGGGACTTCGGCTGCTATATCATTATTCAAAATAACAGGAACTCCTACCTTGCCGTTATTTAGCCTTATAACTACCTTGAACGGAGCTATTCCCTGGGCTTCTTCAATAAATACCACAGGTGCCGATGCCGGTCCCCAAACAGGGACAGCCCATAAAATTGATTTGGATGATGATAGGATTTCCAGCGGAGTTTACAGGAATCATTCAATATGGTTTTCACATAATGCTTATCTTCCGGCAAGTGCTCCTACGAGATGTTCTATAGAATGGTGGCAAGTGGACACTCTTGGAAATATAATTCAAAATGGTTTGATAGACGACCCAACGAGTATAGATACCTTTTTTGTGTATCCTTCTATAGCCGTCAATCAGGCGAATGATGTTGTGGTAGGATATTCTATGCTGGCTTCTAATATGTATCCAAGTGCCGCTTATTCCTATAGAGCCGCTTCGGATTCCTTAAGCACAATGCGGTTGCCTTATATCTTCAAGCACGGAACAACTTATTATTATCAAACCTTAGCAGGACCTAATAATCGTTATGGAGATTATTCCTCAACCTCTGTTGATCCTTCCGATAATCAAACCTTTTATACTCATCAGGAATATCCTTTTAATACTACAACCTGGGCAACCTGGATAGCAAAGATTTATCAATGCAATGTAGCACCATCGGCACCTGTCCTTGGACCCAATTCTGCCTGCAATACCGGAACCACTACCTTTTATGTAAACCCGGTACCCTATGCTACTTCATACACATGGACAGTTTCAGGAACAGGCTGGAGTGGATCAAGTACGACAGATTCCATTGCAGTTACTGCTGGTTCAGGTAATGGGATTATAAAGGTAATAGTTAATAATCCTTGTGGAGCTAGTATCGCTGACTCTGTTATTATAAATTCGGCAGCCTCTCCAATAACTATTGCACCAGCATCTATTACATATACACCTCCATTATGTCAGGGAACTACTGTTTATTTTTATGCAACACCCATTAATGGAATTACAGATTATAGATGGGGAATAGTTTCTGGAACCGGATGGGCTGGTACAAGTATCGTTGATTCTATCGGTTTATTTGTCGGATCAGTACCATTAACGGTTGCAGTTGCAGGTGTAAATGGGTGTGGTGCTGGTCCAAATGATACTTTAATTGTAATGCCTGCCCCACTTTATACTTCAACATTTTCTCTTAGTAACGTAACACCTATTCAAACCCAGGTTATTACTGTTACTTATACTGGAAATGCTCCTTCATCAGCGACCTATAATTGGTCTTTTGGTACCTCAGGAACAGGAACACCAGGAAATCCCTTTCAAGGTCCTCAAAGTGTTTCATGGACTGCTATTGGCGTAAAGCATATTACTCTGACAGTGGTGGATAGTGGCTGTGCATCATCTCAATCATCTCATGTGGCAACCGTTGGAGCGTCTGGAATTAATGAAATAAATGCTACCCCGCTTGACATTCAGGTTTATCCCAACCCAAGTGATGGAAATTTTAATCTCAACTTTAAGGACATTAAACATGGAGAATTAAATATTCAGTTAATAGACATTCTCGGTCAAATAGTTTACAATGAAGATATAATGCCTGCCACATCCACTTTTTCTAAAACCCTTGCGGTAAGCAAACTTCCGGCAGGAATTTATTGGATTAATATAAAAGGTAATGACACCTATTTTACCGATAAAATCATTATTAAATAATTATTTCTTATAAGAACTACTGTTAATTTCAATTGCTTTTAAACGGGTTTTTATAAATATTTTAATTAGAATAAGTTTAAAGTAATTTTGTCATTACAAATAAAATTTGCATCT
>Ga0206965_10043_pt1 | contig 37293 bp, 31 predicted proteins | sample Alteio_BWOrgHeat_26_FD_152973 | JGI IMG/M metagenome (GOLD analysis project Ga0206965, IMG submission 152973) | Enriched cells from forest soil in Barre Woods Harvard Forest LTER site, Petersham, Massachusetts, United States -... | ecosystem: Environmental > Terrestrial > Soil > Temperate forest >...
CCCCGCCGTCCATATGCTGGCCTAACAATTTTCTTGTTTTATCCCTGTCTTCCGGATATATAAAATCAAAGGCAGGCCTGCCTGCCAACTCCTTTGGTTCATAGCCTAAAATTGTTTTGGAGGATGCGCTAACCTTTAAAAAACAGCCTTGCTGATCTATGGTACAGATCATATCCAAAGAAGAATCCATAATTTTCTCCAGGTCGGCCTTGGTCCTTTCAAGCGTTTGTAAACTTTGCGTTTTTACAGAAATATCCGTAAAATTATTTACAACCCCCATGATATCAGGATCATTCAAAAAATTGGTAAGCGTTGAATTCAGGTAAACCCAATGCCCATCTTTATGCAGCATCCTGTATATTATATCCTTAATTGGAATCCCGGGTTTGTTTAAACTTTCAAAGAATTTGACCTGGATATAGGCAAAATCGTCAGGATGTGTTACTTTAATCTCATTTAGCCGGGACACCTCTTCCTCGTTATAACCAAAGATCCGTCCAAACGCCGGCGAGATATATAGTGGCTTACGATCAGCATTGTACAAAACAATCCCCTCTGCCCCATTTTCAAGTAATGCCTTAAACCTTTTTTCGCTTATTAGCAGCTTATCTTCCGCTTCTTTTTCTTTAGTTACGTCGCGCCAGTTTAAAACAATTGCACCTATATCCGGGTCATCAAGGTAATTGGTAAATATGATGCTAATCCAGGTATAATGACCTTCAATATGTCTTGCTCTGAACCTTGTGCTTGTTGGTTGCCCCTGATTTGCCAGCACCTCCCCTATTACTTGTTTTAATTTTTCGATATCATCCCGATGAGCTAAATCAAGTATAGTTTTAATCCCGTGAGTACTGACCAAACCACTTATGTGTGCTGCGGAAGCATTATGGTAAACAATATTCAGGTTTCTATCTAAAAGTGAAATACCTTCGTAACTGTTATCAATTAATTTATGAAAACGGGTGTGGAATTTAAAGCTGTCATTCGTATCGTTCCCGGTGTCAATATTTTGATCAGGGTCAGAATAGGGTGTCATACTGTAAGGGTTTAAGTAACCGGGCATTATTTATTATTCCGGCATCAATTGCAATTGGCTACGTCCGCAAAAATCTTCTGCATATGGTACATAGCTGTAAGTTGTAAATTAATAGCGGTACGTAAAGTTTAAAAAAAAAATCCGTATAAACAACGGATTTTAACGATATTTTTAAAAAAATTAACTATAAATAGAATTTAAGATTGGCTAACTTAAAAATAACTTTTATTACGATACCATATTAAACTGCTTATCTGACAACTTTCAACTATATTGAACCTATAAACTTGTAAACCAAAATATTACAAGGAATTCATATTCTCTACTATCTCCCCGGTTTTGTGAAAGTGATATTTTGGTTTATTATCTTTTAAAGAAAATGAAACCCAAACCCGAGTATTACAATTTGTATTGCCTGAACAGGCCTTGTGTTAATTCTGTTTTTCACAAAAACATAAAAACCGCAAAGCGTTATACAGCCCAAAACCTTGTTGCGCAGCACATATGTCCTAATTGCCACCAGCCGCTGGCCTGCTATATGGATATTTTGATTGAACAAGCGTTTATAGCCGAAGTTAAAAGTCTTTCATATTGTCGTTAGGGTTACGGTCTATCAGTTTACTGTAAGGATCGATACCGGCCCGCACCGGCTTGCCTTTCACAATTATTGTAAAGGTGTGCAAGCCATAAGAAAGCTTATATTTCTTTAAATAAAGAGGATTCACAACAGATCTGCCTTCTTTATTTTTACTATCAGCAGCAAATACCCCGATGGTGATGTAATCATTCATTTTCAGGGCCGGCACATCATTGCCTTTGCCATCAACGTAAACTTTAGCCACATTAGTTTTTAAAGTTACTTTGTACTCATTGTTTTTACCGGTTGGAACAGCTTTAATGTCAACCATTTTATTGTCATACAGGGTTATTTTCTGCCAGGTGTCGGTTAAAAAATACTTCAACGAATCGGGGGTATGTTTATCGAGATAACTATAAAGATTGTTGCTGCCTGCGAATGGCGGCTTATTTTTAAAGGCATAAGCGTCTTTAAACTCTCTGAGGGCTGTATTGATGCTGTCCTCTCCTATCAGGTCCCTTAGGCCATATAAGGCAACGGAAGCTTTTCCACCCCATTCAAACCAGGTATTTGACCGGATTAAAGGATGCTCCGGCTCATCAAGTCTGCGCCTTATGAACAAATAGGCCCAAAGCTGATCCATGGTTATCCATTTCATGTTGTCCTTGCCATATTTCTTTTCCATCATCACCAATGCACTGTATTGTGCTAATCCCTCTGCAATATTTAGTGACCCGACGGTGTTATTTGGCGCTACCTGGAAGCGCCACCATTGCTGCGCCAGTTGCTGCACCGAGTTAAAATAACAATAGTCTGTCTCATTGGGCTCATCGAAATGGGCGCACCAGGCAAAATACTCGGCATAGGTATCAAATGTTGTAAACGACCCGATACGAGGCCCATACGGAGATGTTTCGGCCAGCCGGATATCTTTAAAGGGATAAAGCCCATACGCAGTATTAAAATAATGCAGGCCGTCTTTGTATGCAGACATAAACCTGCTTACATTCCAGTTATGCTCCAGGTCATAATAAATACTGATGTTTACGGGATGCCCCAGCACTACGGTATCCTTTGCCACTTCATATTTTGCGCCTACAGCAGCCACAGGTGCATACATGCCCGGCTGGTTTTGTACGAAATGAAAATAGTTGCGCCCGTTTTGTTTCCATTGCTTCACCAGTTCGCCGGATGAGACCATGGTTTGATCACCGGAGGTACTAATCGTAAGGTCGTAACTAAAAAGATCAGATGCTTTGCCGGCTTTAAGGTTATTGATGCCTTCCGGGTCGTTTTGAGCAATCTCCTCTTCCTCCTTTGGCGGCAGGCCGGCTTTCTTACGCACGTACGGGCTATTGATCTCATCGTCATCATCATACCCCAATTCGGGCAAGCCGCCTGTAAAGATAGTGCCATTGCGCAACAGGCGCTGCCCGTATAAACCGTTGTCAAAGCCTTTAAAGGTTACCTGTGAATTGATCTCCAGTTCAACTGAATCACCGGGCGCCAGCGGTTTTGTAAATTGATACAAGCGATATGCTGCCGTATCGTTTTTTGACCGGAACCAGCTGAAAAATGCCCTGTGATAAATTAAGGGGGTTGTAAATAGCATTGGTTTGCCGTCAAGTTTTATGCTGTAATCCGTCAGCTCATCGCCATCCAGTAAAACCTGCGAAATTGGCTTATCATTTTTGTTTACGACAGTTAAAAACGCTTTTACATACTGAGCCTGTTTATCCGGGTAAACATCTGCATACATTTTTACTCTGGTAATTTTTGGTAAGGGCAGGCTGGCGAAATGTTTTAACGTTTTTTCATAAATAATTGCCCGGTCTTCGTCCTCTGTCCTCATTGTGTAATTGTTCAGGTAACTCACATTATAATAGATATAAGCTGCAACCGGTAAGAAACAAAGCAGCAAAACGGTTGTAAAAAGTTTTGTTTTTTTATCAAAACGCTCCCGAACCAATTGCAATCTTTCTTTAAAGGAAGATATTACGCCCCTGTAATAAAACAACGCCGAAAGGATGATCAATATTCCGCCAAAAAGCAACCAATAAAGGTTAAACCAGTTTACAGGCGCCATCATGTGTCCCATTCCGTCCATATCTGACACGCCAAACCATGGCGTATATGAATAAAGCAGCAAATTATAGTTAAAAATACCCGATGTGCGCAAAAAGAAAACACCCACCCAAATGAATACGCCAATACCGTGGGCTACGAATTTATTGTTGATGAGCACGTGTACCATATACGAAAACAACACCATTTCTAACAGCGACGGTAACGTAATGATGAACATATAGATCAGATAAACCGGGAAGTTATAGTTATGGAAGCCTTTGCCTGTTTGCACTACAAAGCCTGTTACCAATGGAATTAATGTTAAGCCTAAACCAAGTATTAATAAAGTGATCAGTTTTGAGCCGTTTAACACCCAATTTGGCGGTGGTAATGAGTCGTTTATAAAGGCATAACGTGTTATGCGGTCGCGGTGAAGTGTTTCACCGGTATAAAATATAATAATGAAAAAGATAAAAAACGGAAAAACACTGTTGAAAATATCCATCAGCATGACGGTACGTGGAAATTCAGGCACGCCGTTATCATTGTTACCCATCCAGAACACAAAACCAAGGAAAAAAACACCTGCCGACATAATGATCCAGAAATAATTATCGCGGACAATATTCAGCAATTCAATTTTAGTAAGATTGACCAGTGTTTTGCGGTTGTACGAACCTTTAAAACTGGTATGTGCGCTGGGTACAAATGTTTTCTTTATTGCAGCAGGTTCATTATCAATAGCGGCTTTATCCCTTTTACCGCTAAAAAATTTTTCGAAACTGAAGGTAAAATAGGTGTATAAAAGAATCACGAGACCGACACCCGACCAGATAATGCGATTAAGCAAAATAGTGCCGGTCATTCCTATGACTGTAGTATTTTGCTGGATGGTTGACGAATCATTAGTCGCCAGTCGTACCCCATTCAGCATAAACGGATCAGCCAGGTTGATCACTGTAGCGTTATTGGTATGCTGAAAAAAGAATATCGATACAAAATATCCCAAAAACAACAAAATACCCCCGGCGTAGATCACCTTTACATTCCGCATTATGGCTACGAGGCCAAAAAACAGCGAAGATGTAAAAAACAGGTTGGGCAACGCGATGGTAAAGAACGGGTACAGGTAATAAAACAGGTTATTGGGGCCATATTGCTTAGCGTCCTTCCACCCCATTGCCGGGCCTAACTTTGAACCGATAAAGATGCCTGTAAGAATAGACGTAGCTATAAACAGCATGCACAGAAACGAACCCATGAACCTTCCCCAGAAATAACCTGATTTTGTTATAGGATAAGTGAGGTAATAATCTTTTGTATTATACTCAATATCGCGGTATAACGGGGTGCCCATAATGAATGAGCTCACGAGCATCATCATCATCGTAATTCCTGCACACCACATGGCAATAAGGTATGGCGAGTTAATGTGTTCTTTTTCTCCAACCGGCAACGAACCTGTTGCAAATGAAGCGATTGTAAAAATAAAGGCCGCTAAAAAATACAAGTATATGGCAGGCCGGCGGAGCCTGTTCTGAATTTCGAACAGAAATATTTTCCAAAACATAACCAAAAATTTAATGGGTGATTAAATAGTATTTACATCAACACGGGTAGCGATATTGCTGAAGTACACATCCTCAAGGTTGGGAATGGCAGGTACAAAGCCGTTGCCGGGGTCCGTTTCCTGCAATACCCTGATGTGCAGCTTGCCTGTTTTTAATTGTGTTGAGATCACATTAAAATCATCCTGGTAATGCCCAAGCTCAGCTTTATTGATGGCTTTGCTGAATATTTTACCTTCCATTTCGTTTACAGCGTTCTCAGGTTCGCCGGCGTACAAAACCTCACCCATACAAATAATAGCGAAATTGGAACAGAGCGTGCTCACGTCCTCTACAATGTGCGTTGACAGGATCACAATGGTATTTTCGCCGAGCTGGCTCAACAGGTTATAAAAGCGGTTTCTTTCAGCCGGGTCGAGGCCTGCGGTTGGCTCATCCACAATAATCAGTTTCGGGTTGCCAATCAATGCCTGGGCTATGCCAAAGCGTTGTTTCATCCCGCCGGAATAGGTGCCCAGGTGCTTCTTTTTATCTTTGGATAGATTAACATTCTCCAGCAGGGAGTTTACAAGATCCTTTCGTTCTGATTTGTTGCCGATGCCCTTTAACTGAGCGATATGATCCAGCATTCTTTCGGCCGAAATTTTTGGATATACACCAAATTCCTGCGGTAAATAGCCAAGCAATTGCCTTACTTCTGTTTTATTTTTTAAAACATCCAGGTCGTCCAAAAAAACGCTGCCCGAATCAGCTTCCTGTAAGGTGGCGATGGTACGCATCAGGGACGATTTTCCGGCGCCATTCGGCCCCAACAGCCCGAACATGCCATTATTAAGGGTTAATGTTACATCTTTTATGGCCTGTACCCCGTTTGGGTAGGTTTTGGATAGATTGTTGATTGTTAATTTCATTTTTGTTGAGATTTAGAATTTTTTAATAAGTTGCTTGCTTTACCATTCAATATCAGTTTGGCGCTATCGGCTGAACGATAATTCAGATCGCCGATTTGAGCATTGCCTAATATCAGGGTGCTGCTATTCAGGATATCCAGATTTGTTTTTTGTATTTGATTATGCTCAAGGATAACCAGTTTTGAACCGCTCTTCACGCTTTTACCTGTGGTTGTGCTGATTGATTGCAGGTGGTTGTTTGCAAGCACAACTGTACTGCCATAATCCTGGTTAATAATTAAACTATCCTGCTTAAATCCATCTATCAAAACCTTACGCATCCTCCAGTCATCCCTTACGGTGGTATCTGTCACCAGTTTACCATTTGATTTGTAGGTGGCGTCGATATTAATAACCGAAAGATGAGGGCATGAAATCACCATTGTATAAGGGTTAGGATCGGACATGTAATTAGCTTCAAACACAGCGCTGATATGCAGCCGCTTGCCTGTTTGTTTGATACGGGTATATTCAGAAAAATTTGAATCAATCCTTACGCTGAACGGCCCCTGCACAAATTTTACATTTACTGCCGTTGATGAAACCAGGTCTACCGTATCAAACTCCTTAAATTTTAAACTAATGAAAGTATTGTAAGGGTCTTTGTATTTCCCCGAAACGTAAGCGCCTTTTAGTAAATAATCGTACCCTACCAGCGATACCAGAATGAGGATAATTGCTGCAATTACTAATTTGTTACTTGTTTTCATTGTCGTTGTCCGATTTGTAATTGTCCTTTTTAAACTGCTCGTACCATTGCGCTATGTCCTTTAAATCTATATCCAGCAGGTACATGTTCCTGAAGATTCCCTGCAGGTCCTGTTCTATAAAGCGTTCTCTGCGATAGGCTTTTATTTTGTCGTAACCATCGGGCGCAACAAATAAACCCAGGCCCCTTTTATTGTATATTACGCCCTGGTTTTGCAAAAACTCGTACGAACGCATTACCGTATTGGGATTCACCTCAAGCTCTACAGCCAAGTCTCGTACTGAGGGGATCTTTTGTTCTGCCGGCCATTTACCCGCAAGGATATTTTCACTTACAAAAGCGGCAATTTGCAGGTATATGGCTTCGTTATCTCTAAACTCCATTTTTCTACTTGTTAATTAAACCTGCTTTTCTTTTAACCTGTAATAGGCCGCTGTCCAAAATACCAGCGCTAAAACAGAAATTATCCATATCATGTAATAATCTTGCTGGCTAATGCTGATCTCGAAGGTTTGCTGATCGCTTTGGATCCTTAAGTTCCCATAGGGTACCGACATGTCAATTGTTTTTGGAATAAAAGCGCTGAGCAGAAATTTATTGGTGGCGATTAACAGTCCAAATGAGATAAAAAAGACAAATGCTGTTTTAATAAAATGTAACTTCTCATAAAAAATAGCCCCATAAAAAGCAATAGAATGCAACAAGGCGTACACAATGTACATTTGAACTATAGGTGTTCTGAAAAAGTTTATTGCCTCATCCGTGTGTCCGGGAAAGTGTTTAATATTGATGAGGAGTGAATCGACAAGAAAAAACCCTATGGTATAAACGATCACAAATAGTAAAAAAGAATACACCCAGGCCACCAGGAATTTTTCAAAATGCGAGGCAGGTAAAGTAAGCAGGCTAACGGCTTTTTTCTTATCGCCATACCCCGAGAAAATGGTGCTTGTAAATATCGTTCCGGCTAATAGCAGGATCATGGAAAAAACAGCCGTTTGCAGGCCCCTGTCCATTGGCGCCTCAATCATATAAATTAAAAAACTGCCGCCCAGTATCATTACTCCCATCAATACGGTTAACGACATCAGGTAGCTTTTATAATTTTCAACCGTATGCTTTACAAACAGCCTTCCGAACCTGTTTAAGTTAAATATGTTATTCATTTGGCGACGCTTTTAAAATTTCCAATAAGGTTTTGTTTCCCATGATGATCCCATTGAAAAGAAGTTCAAGATCAACCTTGCTAAACTTGCCCGTAGTATTGCGCAGGATGGCATTTTTACCACGGATACTTTCCTCTTCATAAATTACAGGCAGGCCTTCAGTATCCGGATACACGCCAAAAATCAGCTTATCCACCACATCATCCATGGGGAGGTTAACCACGATTTCGCGGTCATTCAATACAAGTAAGGTGTCAATCAGGCTGTCGAGGTCCCTTACCTGGTGGGTGGAGATCACCATGCAGCGATCTTCAGTGAGTACCGATGCGATCAATTTTCGAAACTGTACCTTCGAGGGGATATCTAAGCCGTTGGTGGGCTCGTCCATTATCAGCAGGTTGGTGTTTGTGGCAAGCCCGAAAGCAATCATCGCCTTTTTTTGCTGGCCGAAGGATTGTTTATCCATTTTGCCATCCATATCAACGTCCAGCATTTTCAGATAATGATAAAAATCGCTTTGATTGAATTTGGGATAGAACCCGGCTGTGTTGGCCACAAACTGCACCGGCGTAAGTGAGGGAACATACAACTCCTCGGCAATAAAATAAATATCCTCCAAAACCGAAACCGGGCGTTTTGACACATTTATTCCATTGTATAGACAGCTGCCCTTTTGCGGAAAAGCAAGCCCTGTCATGTTTTTAAGAAGCGTTGACTTACCTGCTCCGTTTTTGCCGAGCAGCCCGTAAATATGTCCTTTGTTTAGCGAAAGGTCGAGGCCTTCGAAAAGCAGGGCCTTCTTCCTGTATCCAAAACTTAGATTTTCTATTTGTATCATACCCATATAGTGTATTAGTATAATAGTACACTACAAATGTAGGGTTGTTTTTTAGATTAACAAATATTTTATAAAAAAACTTTTTGGGAAGATTTTAGCGCAGCAAAATCCTAAAGCAAAGCTTTTTGACGCGATTGTTCACCAAAACATTTGCTATTGAGAGCTATCCAGGCTAAAAACCGTCTTTTTACAAATCACCGGCAGGCGCCTGATTATCTAAGAGATACCAACCAATAAAACTTAAATTATGGCCATAAATCGTCCGATTTACCAATAAAACAAATTTTTTTTTGACGGCTTACGCGAATTGCTATATTTGCAGTCCCGAAAAAAGGGGTTTAAGGAATAACGGTTGATAAGACCAAATGGTGAGGTGCCTGAGAGGCCGAAAGGATCAGTTTGCTAAACTGACGTACGGGAAACTGTACCGAGGGTTCGAATCCCTCCCTCACCGCCTTCGCCCGCCGAAGCTTTAGCTACGGCGGGTTTTTTATTTTAGACATTTTTCTTTACCTAAAATCCGGGGCGGGCTACGGCGGTCGATGACCGCTTTTCTCCTATTATTCCCTCCCTCACCGCAAAAGAGTTCGGCTGTACCGATGATTACTGTAAAAGCCTCCCTAATTTTTAAGGAGGCTTCTCTATTTAAACTTCATACACATTAAATGAATGAACTAAGCTTTTTCATCATCATTTTCCAAACCTGGCGGGATCAATTTATACATTAACGGCGTCACTATCCCTGTAACAATAGCAGAACTGATCACCCTGCCAATTAATACAATAGCTAATGGCGCTATCAGCGGATTGGGGTTCAGCGCGATGGAAGAAACCATACCATACTTGCTTTTGCAAATATTTTCTTCAGCTGCCGTACTTTTCATCCTGTCTTATTTCCTATTTGATCAGAAACGGATTTTACTACTGCCTTTTTCCACGTCTTTTTGTGTTAGACTTTCCGCCTTTTGAGCTATAGCACAGACATATATCAATCTATTTTTGTGTTATCAAAATGAGACATCACTAAACAATTTAAAAATTATACCTCATGGAACTAAAAGGAAAAACAATATTAATCACAGGTGGTGCCGCAGGGATCGGCCTGGAGGCAACAAAACAGTTTCTGGCCAATGGTGCCAAAGTAATTATCACCGGCAGAAACCAGGCAAAATTAGATGCTGTAAAAAAATCGTATCCGGCTGTAACCACCATACAAAGTGATGTGGCCGATGCCAAAGATGCACAATTACTTTTCGACCAGGTTACCAAACTGGGGGGTATCGATATTTTATATAACAATGCCGGTGTAATGAGCGGCCCGCTCAATTTAGGTATAGCAAGCCCTAAACATCTTGAATCGGCAGAAAACGAGGTCAACATCAATTACCTCGGAGTAATTCGCCTCAATAATCTATTTATCGACATGTTGAAATCAAGAAAAGAAAGCGCAATAATTAATACAGCATCTTTACTAAGCTATGTGCCATTTAATCTTGCTCCAACCTACTCAGCCACCAAAGCGGCAATACACTCTTACACCATAACCTTAAGGGATCATTTACAGATATTGAACAGCAAGGTTAAGGTATTTGAACTATTGCCACCCGTAGTAGCAACCGGTATGACAGAGAACCTTGAAACAAAAGGGATCCGTCCTGAAAAATTGGTCAACGCACTCATCGCGGGTATCAAAAAGAACAAGTATACCATACGTGTAGGCGATGCAAAGCTGTTATACGTATTCAGCCGTATTGCCCCTAAGCTTATATATCGTATGGTTAATCCGGCCAATAACACCAGGCTGCTTAAATAATAAACCAGATCTGGTCGCTCATTTAAAAATTAAACACATGACTAACACTATAGCAACGGAAGCTGATCAGCTCAGCAAACAACGAAGTGCCTTTTTACGCGACGGCGCACCTGCACTTGAACAGCGCAGGGCCGATTTGAGAAAGTTTAAAGCTGCCCTCATTGCGCGCAGAAAAGAGATCGAAGAAGCGATCAATACTGATTTTGGACACCGGTCGCGCCACGAAACGGCTGTCGTAGAAATATTAGGCGTGGTTGAAGGGATCAAATACCTGGATCGCCATCTCCGCAAATTTATGCGTCCAACCCGCCGCCACGTAGCATTGCACATGCGGCTTGGCAAAGCCCGTGTGGAATATCAGCCACTTGGCGTAGTTGGTGTGATAGCGCCCTGGAACTACCCCATCAATTTATCGTTGATGCCGGTTGTTACCGCAATTGCCGCGGGTAACCGGGTAATGCTTAAGCCCTCCAAGTTTACACCTGTCACTAATGCCGTGATCGAAGCGATGTTTAAGGACATTTTTCCGGAAGAGCAGGTAACCCTTGTAAACAGCGATGGTTCAGCATTTTCTAAATTACCTTTCGACCATCTTGTTTTCACAGGCAGCACCTCGGTGGGGCGTTCGGTAATGAAGGCCGCGAGCGATAACCTCGTGCCGGTTACGCTTGAACTGGGTGGCAAATCTCCGGTAATTATATCTAAAGGCTACCCGCTTCAAAAGGCTGTATCCCGTATTGTATATGGCAAATTGCTTAGTGGCGGGCAAACATGTATAGCACCCGATTATGCGCTGGTACACGAAACGGAAATTGATGCCTTTATTAAGGCTTATGACAATGGCGTAAAAACCGCATACCCCGATGGCCCCACCAGTGCAGACTATACTTCGATCGTAAACGATCAGCAATATGCGCTGTTGATGGGACTGCTCGACGATGCCCGCCTGCATGGCGCAAAGGTTATTGAAGTGGGTAACAAACCCGGCGATGCCTTAAACCGGCCACACACACTTGCGCCAACCATTGTGCTGGGAGTAACCGATGATATGAAGATAGCGCATGAAGAGATATTTGGCCCCATATTGCCGGTACTTTCTTATCGTACCATTGAAGATGCTATCGGTTATGTAAATGCACGGCCAAAGCCACTGGCGCTCTATTACTTTGGTAACGATAATACGGATAAACGAAAGGTGCTGGATCGTACCACCTCCGGCAATGTTACCCTTAATGGCACATTCTTTCATATCGCGCAAGATGATCTTCCCTTTGGCGGTGTAGGCGAAAGTGGTATGGGGCAATATCATGGGATAGAGGGCTTCCGCACGCTTAGCCATGCCAAGGGCATATACGAGCAGGGCCGCTGGAATGGTATGGACCTGTTGCATGCCCCCTTTGGAAGCCTTACCGATAAATTGATCGGGTTCTTTCTTCGTTAATTTGTAACTTTATACTACTATGCAACACTTTAAGTCTCTCAGTGAACTGGCGCTCGCCAACGGGATGGAACCGCCTGAGCATCCGCTTATTGCTGTGATCAGGATACGCGAAAACATGGTGATTAACCACCCGGAGTTTACCAGCGATTGTTATATGATCGGGCTAAAGCGGGTAAAGGCGGGGTTTATGCTTTACGGCCGTACCAAACTCGATCACGAAAAGGGATCGATGATATTCCTGAAACCGCGCCAGCTTACGGAAATGCGGAATTTAGAATTTGAGGAGGACGGGTATCTCCTGTTTTTCCATGAGGATTTTTTAAACGGCCATCCCCTCCATCAGCAAATCCAAAAGTATGCTTTCTTCGATTACGAAACTAACGAAGCCTTGCACCTGGCACCAAGGGAAGAAAAAGTTGTTTGGAATATTTTCAACACCATAGAGCTGGAATATAATAATAACGAAGACGAATTTAGCCGGGAGATCATTTTAGCGAGCATCAATTCGATGCTGAAATTCGCGGAGCGGTTTTATAAAAGGCAGTTCATCAACCGTAAACAGCTATCCGGTAAAACTGTTACTGAGTTCAACAGGGTATTGTTGGACTACATTAAAAATGGCTCGCTTGATAAAGGTTTGCCCGCTGTAGCCGACCTGGCAGAGCGGCTCCATATTTCGCGGCGTTACCTTACCGACCTGCTGAAAATTGAAACCGGCAGAACCGCCCAGGACCTTATCCACTTAGCCCTTATCAATGAAGCAAAAAACAGGCTAACGGCTAACGACAAAGCGGTATCTGAAATAGCCTATACGTTGGGATTCGAGAATATGTCCTATTTTTCCAAGCTTTTTAAAAGAGAAACGGGAATGTCACCAACATCTTATAAAAAGAAGTTCATAAACTAAAAATCAGGGAAAAAGCATCAATTACCAGTGTCAGTGATGGCACTGGGTTAAAGATAAAGCACCACCATCAACTCTAACCGTTATACTGCTTTTAGTTGAATTAAACACAATAGTTTTCATTATTAATTTTATCAATATGCTGTCAACCCCTTGGAAGGTCAATTTACGCTGGTCAGATTTAGACCCCAACTTCCACTTAAAACATAGCAGTTATTACGACCTTGCTACACAACATCGCATGGATATGCTCCAGCACTACGGTTTAACCCTTGATGATATGGAGGCTGGACAATTTGCGCCGATCCTGACCCGTGAGGAATGCCTCTTTTACCGGGAAATCAAATACACGGACAAGGTGTTTATCAATCTTAAATTAAAAGAAGTGAATGAGGATGGTTCCAAATGGATATTGGTTCACGAATTTGTAGATGACCAGGGCAAAAAGAAAGCACAGCTCACAGTCGAAATCCTTTGGTTTAATATCAAATCAAGAAGAATTTTGAAACCATTGCCTGATGTATTATCTAATGCAGCCAAACGCATCATCAATGAAATAGGTGTTTAGCAACGCAAGCCTTTTGCTGTTACTTACTATGCTCCGCGAGCAGACGACGCCCGTCATTGGAATTTCATAATACCTGTCATACTGAGCTTGTGTAGGTTTACATCAAGATTCTAACAGTTGAACTAATTAATAACAAGATTTACCCCGTCCTAATTCATTAAGCGGTCCTTAAATTTATTGGGAGTACTCCCTACCTCTTTTTTAAACAGACGCGAAAAATAGGTTGGATTCTCAAAACCAAGCGACGACGAAATCTCCGAAATATTCATATCGCCCTCTGTTAACATGTTTTTTGCTTCGCCGATCAAAAAAAGGTGAATAAGTTCTAACGCTGTCTTTCCCGTTTCCTCTTTAAGGAGATCAGTTAAATAACGGGGAGATATATGCATCTTTTCTGCCAGGGAAGCAACAGTAGGCAGCCCGGTATCTTTCGATTTTCTTTCTTCGAAATTTGCGGCGAGCAATGCGTTGAACTTTGTAACTGTTGAACCGGTTAATTCTGTCCGGTGAATAAACTGCCTTTTATAAAAGCGCTGCGCATATTTAAGCATCGAGTCAATATGGCCGATAATGATAGCTTTGCTATGTTCATCTGTATTATTATTATATTCCTTTTCTATGCTGAAATACAGGTTCCAGATGATATTTTCTTCCGCGGGTGAGAGATGTAGCGCCTCATTCACCTCATAGTCAAAATAGCCATATTTTTTGATTTCATTGTAGAGGGATGTTCCAGGCAAAAAGTCCTCATGGATGATGATCATAAATCCTTTTTCCTCCAATTCCATATTTCGGAAAGACACTTTCTGTTGCGGTTTGATAAATGACATGGAGCCAAGATCATGGTCATACTTGGTTTTCCCGTAAAGCATTTGCCCCGATTTCAGTTTTTTGAATCCAATGATATAAAAATCTGAAAAAAATTCAAGTTCGCTGATACTTGTGCAAGTATCCCTTTCACCGTAAGCTACACTGAAAAGCGGATGCTCGGGCGGCTTGACACCAAGAACTTCATGCAAATCGCTGATTTTTTTGAAATGCTTCATATTGTTCGCAATTATAAAAACAGGACCCGGCAAACCCGGATCCCGCTAATGTTACTTCCCTTAACCATGTGCTGCCACAGATACATCCTGCCATGATTCCCATGTTTTCAGGCGTTCTTCATAAGTATATTTCACCCAAGGGTAAGTGGTTTTACCCAATAGCAATCTTAATGGCGGATTTTCCGAATCCACCAGGGTAAGAAGCGCATTTGCAGTTGCTTCGGGGTTACCGGAATCTTGTCCTTCTGCGAGCTCGTAAAAAGTTTTTCGCACGTCATCATAAGCAGGAAGTGATTCACTTAAGGCAAGAGAAGTTGTTCCGAAGAAATCTGTGGAGAAACCTCCCGGTTCCAATATGGTTACTTTGATGCCAAAACCACTTACTTCGCCAGCCAGTGTTTCAGCAAGGCCTTCAACCGCAAATTTGGATGCACTATACAATCCCATTAATGACACGGTATTCAATCCTAAGGCACTTGAAAGTTGAATAATATGCCCGGCGTTCTGCTGCCGCATGATGGGCGCAACAGCCTGAATAGCCCATAATGATCCCAGGACATTGGTTTCGAACTGTCCCCTAACGTCCTGCTCGTTTAACTCCTCGATAGCTCCAATGTGCCCATAGCCAGCATTGTTTATTAATACATCGATGCGGCCAAAGTGAGTTTTTGCAGTTTCAATCGCTTCAAAACTTGCCTTTTTATCGGTAACATCAAGTTTTAGTACCAATAGATTTGAAGAGAATTCTTTTGTAAGTTCCGTTAATGTTTCAGGGTTTCGAACAGCCGCAACTACATTATCGCCACGTTGTAAAAACGCTTTTGTCCAAATCCTGCCGAATCCACGGGATGCGCCGGTTATAAAAATTGTTTTTGCCATTATCTTATTTTTGATATTTGATGGGGACAAATCTCTGCTAATTAATAATAGCTGTTCTGATACAAAAGTAGGCAATAATGAAACGTTTTTACGAAACGCTCAAGGAAAGGGGGATCAAGGAACTACAGTCCCTTGATCCCCGCAAAATAGTCCGTTAGTACAGAAGACTACTGTAAAAGCCTCCCTAATTTTTAAGGAGGCCTCTCTATTTAAAACTTCATTCACCTTAAAATGAATTAACTAAACTTTTTCATCATCATTTTCTAAACTTGGCGGAATCAGTTTATACATCACAGGTGTCACGATCCGCGAAAGTATAGTAGAACTGATCAACCCGCCGATCAATACAATCGCCAATGGCGCAATGAGAGGGTTAGGGTTCAACGCAATAGGAAGTAAACCACAGATCGCAGTGATGGAAGTTAATACAACCGGCAGGAAGCGCGTTTCGCCGGCCATGCTTATGGCCTCATCAATGCTGTACCCGTCCAGGCGCAACTGGTTGGTGAAATCAACCAGCAACAACGAATTCTTCACCTGTATACCTGATAGCCCGATAAAGCCAATGATGGAAACCAGCGACATGGGGTTGCCTGTCATCAGTAACAGAACCACCCCGCCAAGTATGCCTAATGGTATGATCGAAAGCACGATAATAATTCCTTTAAATGTTTTGAATTGAAGGAGCAGCACACCAATGAAAAGGAAAGTGCTGAGTATAATTACAGACAGAAAGTTGCCGCCTAATGCATCTCCTTCCGATTCTGCTTCTCCGGATAGTTTGTAATAATAGCCCGGCGGCATTTTTAATTTATTTAATTCCGGAACGATGTCTTTCAGGACATCATTGGCCAAAACGCCTTCTTTAGTAAGGGATGTTACCTTCGCAAAACGTGATTTGTTGAAATGGTTGATCGCTGTGGGCGACGTCTCAAAAGAAATAGTAGCAATCTGGTCAACTAATACCGGCGTACCCTGTATACTGTTTACGTAGAGGTTTTTTAAAGCATCCAGGTTAGAGAACTTATCTCTTGGAAGCGTGATCACCACATTCCGGGTGTCGCCCCGGTCGTCAATATAGTCGCCAACGGTTAATCCTGCTACGGCCATTCGTATTACTTTGTCTATGTCACTGGTCAATACCCCTAATGTTCTGGCCTTTTCTTTATCAATTTTTATTTTAACATCCGATTTATAAGAATTCAGTTCATTGTTGACATAAAATGTACCGGGATGCTTTTTCAGGATTTCTTCGACTTTAAAAGAAAGGGATCGTATGGTATCCTGGTTTTCTCCAAATACTCTGACTACTATATTAGCTTCAATAGGCGTCCCTTGCTCAAAGTCTTTAACTTCTATCCTTGCATATGGGAAATCCTTAAACTTTTTCCTTAACTGCTTGATCAGGTCTGTTTTTTCCCTGGGTTTAGCCTCTTCATCCAGTTGGACAAATACCTGGGCAAAATCAGGTTTTACATCCTGCTGATGAACATTATAATAGATCTGGGGATTGCCTTTGCCTATATTTGAGGTGTAATAAACGATCTCCTTGTGCTTCTTCAATTCCCCCTCTACCAACCTGGTCACCCGATCACTTTCGGGAATGTCGGCCTGAAGTGGCAATTTAATATTTATTAAAAACATTGGCTTTTCAGAAGTAGGGAAAAGCTTAAAACCAGTTTGTGTGAAAAGGAAAAAGGCAAGTCCGCTTAGCGCCAATGATATGCCGACAGTGACTTTAGGCCATTTTAAGGCAAGCGGCATCACCCGGGAATAAGACCTGGTCAGAAACCTTTGCAGATGCTTTAAAAAGAAATTACCTTCGCCATGTGTATGGGTTTTGAGCATACGACTACCCAGGAATGGTACCAGTGTTAAGGCTACAAGCATTGAAGCCAGTACACTGGTCATCACGGCCATGGGCAGACTGCGGATAAATTCACCGGCCACATCAGGTAAAAAAGCAAGCGGCAAAAACGCGATCACCAGTGTTGCTGTACAGCCCAAAACTGCTACACCGATCTGTTGGGTGCCTTTTAGGATAGCTTCCATACGGGAATGTCCTTCCCGTAGCCATCGCTCAATGTTTTCCACTACCACAATGCTGTCATCAACCAGGAGCCCTAATGCCACTACCAGCCCAACGATACTGAGTTGATTTAACGAATACCCCAATAAATTCATGGCGATAAGGCCCAAAGCCAATGAAACCGGAATGGAGATCATAACGATAAGCGAGGCCCTGAATCCCAAGGGTAATAGCGTAATGACAACTAAAAGTATGGCTAACCCAAAGTCGAACCCGAGGTGACCCAAACGCTCGGATACCATGTTGGCCTGATCGAAGTTTTTGACCATGCGGATGTTTTCAGGCAGGCTTTTGCCAAATTCATCCAGTACCGGTAAAAACTCTTTCTGAACACTGGCAATATTCACATTGTCTTTCATTCCGGCAGTAACCAGTACGCAGCGGTGCCCGTTCAAACGGGTGATGTGGTCAATTGTGCCGTCCTTATAACTTACATCGGCTACATCTTTCAGGTAAATAATCTTGCCATTCGCATTATAGATAACCGTATTGGCAACATCATCGACACTCTTGAACTTGCCGCTGGTTTTAACGTTAAAGATCTTGCTGTCCAGGTTGATGCTACCGCCGGGGATATCTGCCGCTTCGCTTTGCAAACTGCCTATAACCACATTAAGCGGTATTTTCAATTGGGCCAGTTTATCCAGCTGTATGTCTATGCGGATCTCCTGTTCAGGCATACCGAAGTACTTCACCTCTTTTAAGTTGGTGATCTTTTCCAGCCTCGTTTTCAGGATGTCCGCGTTGTCGCGCAGCAATTTACCGGAGGCGTTGTCTGAGACCAGTGCAACCTGTAAAACCTTTACGTCAGAAGAGGAAACCTTTTCTGTTTTAATGAGGTAAATATCCTTGGGAAGCTCACTATTCTTTAACGCGTTGATCTCTGTGGATATTTCCTGGTATTTATTATCCACGTCAACCCCATATTTAAACTTAGGCTGGATAACCGCTACGCCATCTTCTACGGTTGTTAGGATCTTTTCAATGTTTTCCAGTCCATAGATCTTGTTTTCGATGGGTTTTACAACCTGCTCTTCCATATCCTTTGGACTGGTACCCGGATAAATAACTGTAATAATATATTGCGGCGGATGCGTGGTTGGATCTTCGGAGCGGGGCATGGTAAACAGGGTAAGCAGGCCGACAACTGCCACCAAAAGGAATATGATTAGCGTGAACTGATAGTTCTTAACGGCAAAATTTGTGATCTTCATGGCCTTATTTAATAATTTTAATAATAGACTGTTCGTTGAGGTAGGCGCTGTTGGAGATCACGATCTGGTCTATTCCTTCCAGTTTATCTTTCAGGTACACATTTTCGTTATCAAACTTCAGGATGGTAACCGGTACTTTTTTTACCCTGGTTGTGCTAACCGTAGTAAACACAAAGCCTTTATTACCGTCAGCTTCCACCAGTGCTCCGTAGGGAATCACCATCACGCTTTCATCCTGGTGGGTAGCAATTTCGGCCTTGCCAAACATGCCAACCGCAGGCTTTGCGCCGTTTAATTGCAGTTTCAGTTCGATCTGGAACGAGCCCAGTTCACGATCAGCTGCCTGCGACTTGCGGAACACGGTGGCATCAAAGGTTTGACCGGCATAGCCATCGAGCGTTACTCTGGCTGTTTGTCCGGGCCTGATGATGGCCCATTCGCGGTCGGTCACACCTACTTTAAGTGAATAACTGTTTCGCTGTTCGGTAGAGTTGGTCAGCAGTACCGGCATACCTCCGGCAATTACTTCGCCTTCGTTTGCTATTTTCTTGCTTACAAAACCGTCAGATGCCGCGTATATTTTCGAATAGCGCTCATTAAAGGCTGTTGCTTCCCTGGCTTTTTTGGCAATATCCAAAGCAGTTTTAGTATTCTGCAATTGTTCCAGCGTGTAAACACTGTCTTTGTAAAGACTTACCGCACGGCTATAGTCACGCTGTGCCTTTTCCACACTTAAACTGGATTGGGCTAAACCTGCTGAAATTTCTGTTGAATTTAGTGTGGCCAGCAATTGCCCCTGTTTAAAGAACTGACCTTCCTGCACGAAGATGCGATTGATCACGCCGCCGATCTTAAAAGCATATTTGGCTTCATCCTCCGTACTGACCAAACCGGTAGCACTGATGTGATCGGGAACTCCTAATACGGAAACCGAAGCTGTTTTAACCGGGATGATATCCGGTTCACCCATTATATTTTGTTCCTGGTGTTTTTGTTTGCAGGAGATCAGCAGGAATATGATCGCTATTACGATGCTGAGTAATTGAATTTTTTTCATGATTGTATGTTTTTTTAAGGTATTCAAGAACCCTTCGGGGTTTTTCATGATTTTTTCTTATTGAATAGTGAAACTGGCGTTGGCACGTTCGATGGCCGCATTGGCTATCCAGGTATCGTAAAGGGCTATATTCGCTTGCAACTGCGCATCTATCCATTGGTTCTGGGCATCCAGCAATTCAATGTAGATAGCTATTCCCTGTTTGTATAACTTCAGCATATCGCTATAATACGTCTCACTGGTCTTCAGTTGAGATTGGGCGGCCTCGTACTGCGCAATTGCGCTTTGCATACCTGCCTGCCGGACCTTCAACTCGGTGAGCAGTTGCTGCTGTACATAATCGGTTTGTGATGCCAGTGCATCGCGGTCGGCAAGCGCTTGCTTGACCCGGTAATTGTTTTTGCCTGAAGAAAACAAGTTCCACTCCAGGGAAATGCCGAATAGATAATAACGGCTTTGATTATCGAATTTCCAGTCAAAAGCCTGCGAGCCCAGGTCGATAAAGGTCCCTAATTTAGGGATGATATAAGATTTGGCCAGCCCGGTAAGATTGCCGTTGATGTCCCTGGCAATCCTCAGCTTAGACAATTCTTCCCTGCCGCCAACGCTATTTCCCATGAGTTGTTCCCCGGTGGGAAGTGCCTTTATGTCATCCAAAAGGACGCTGTCTGTAAGCGGCCGGTTAAGCAGGAAGTTAAAATAGTAGCGTGCTGATTCTGCCGTTTTTGTGGCCCCAATAAGCGAAGCATTAATCCTGGATACTTCATTCTGGCTCCTAAGTACCACGGTCCGGTTTACTTTACTGTTTTCATACAGTTTGGTGTTGATCCTTTGGCCCTCTTCAACCAGCCGGAGGGAGGATTCATAGATGCCGGTAGCATTAACGGCTTTCAGATAGTTGTAATAAGCTGTTTTGATCTCATTGACCAGTTCCCGTTTATAGAGCAGTACTTCGGTTTTTTGCAGATCTACCTGCTGATTTTTGATCCGCTTATTATAGATCAGTTCCGCATTTAGGATGGGAAGGGTTGTACGGAACTTGGCATCATAAAAATTGTCCGGGTTAAGCAGGATCCGCTGATTTTGTAGCTGCGGAAAGGCATTGCTACCGGTCAATTTATTCAGCGTGGAATAAACTCCGTTAAACAGGTCGCCGGTCGGAAAATCTATCGTGCGCCCGCCATCGGCTTTGGTATAGGTCGTCGAAAAAGTAACATCAGGCAAAAACATGCTTTTCGCCTCCTTCAGTGCATAAATATTTTTTTCGAGCACGAAGTTCTGCTGCCTGATGCTTTCATTCGAGGCAAGGCCCTGCCGGATATACTCATCCAACCTGCCCTGGGCTTTTGCAATGGGTGCAGCCAGTAAGACTGACGATAAAAGCAAAAGTTTATAGAATGTTTGATTTTTAGATTTCATTTTTAATCATTGTTTTAATTTTAAACAGTGTTCAATATTACTAGAAAAAAAAGGCTAGCTTTTTTCGAGCAGCGCCACAAAAGACTCATACCCATTCTGCATCAGTTCTTCATTGGTCTTACCTATAAAGCTTGTAGTACGGTGTTTGCAAAAAAGCGCGCAGATACCATGAACCACCGAGATGATCAGGAAAGTGAAATATTCTGTGTCCATATCTACGAACTTGCCTTTTTGCTGACATTCCTTTATCATGGCCTGCATATAACTGATCGCTTCTTCTGCGATCTGAAATCCCTCGGACAAAGGGTCTTTAACCGGTTCGTCAACAATAAACATCAGGTTATAGTAATCCTTGTTCTCCTGGGCAAATTGAATAAAAACACGCCCGGAAGCCTTTAACCGCTCAAAGGGGTCCCCAACCTTTTCCAGTACTTTTAACTGGTTCAACAGCAGGCGAAAACCTTCTTTATGCAATTCGTGAAAGATCTCGCTCTTATCTTTAAAATAAAAATAAAGTGAACCCTGGCTGTAATTGATCTCAGCGGCGATATTGCGCATGCTGGTTTTTTCATAGCCCTTTTCTAAAAATATCTTACGCGCACCATTAAGGATGCGTTTGTGCATTTCCTGTTTCTCTTCCAGTTTTCGTTCTGCTATGCCCATTTTTAGATGATGATAAGATACAAATATAAGATCGCCGGTCGTGTGGCCAAATTTGGCATGGATATTTCTAACTAATTAGCCATTCCCGGGCTGATCCGGCTCATAATGCTCACTGCGGCCTTTCTGTTTAATAACTTGAAACCGAACAGCATGAACCGGTTCTTCCAGCCCTGCACCACCCTGGGTTTCTTCCTTTTTTGCAGCGCTTTGGCGAGTTCCCGGGCGACATCTTCTACAGAGGATACCACAAATTTGGGGAAATCGCTGGTCTGTGCGCCTGCGTGCGCATGAAAGTCTGAGTTGGCCGCGCCTGGATTAAAGCCCATCACGTAAACCCCTTTGGGCTTGAACTCATACCATAACGATTCTGAGAAATTGGCGACAAAACTCTTGGTGGCTGCGTACACCGAACCGCCAGGCAGCGAAGAATGAGCCAGCAGCGAGCCGATATTGACCAGCGCATCGCCTTTGACAGCTTGCTGTAAAAAGCTATAAGATAAGGTTACCAGAGCCTGCATATTGAGCTGCATGGTGGCCAGCTGGTCTTCCAGCGGGATATCCGTAAATTTTCCGTAAGTACCGTTACCCGCGTTGTTGATGAGAACGTCGTACTTTTCAACGCTGAGATGCGCTGCCAACATGCGCAGGTCATCCTTGTTGTTCAGATCAGCAACCAGGATAGTGTGGCCGCTTCCGCTTAAACTGCTTAACGCCTTTTCGAGGCGGTCCCTGTTACGGGCTACCAGTGTGACCTGGTAATTCTGTTGAGCCAGCTGGCGGGCTGTTTCGAGCCCGATGCCTCCGCTGGCGCCTGTGATCAATACTTTTTTCATGATTGCCTTGATTAATTTTAAACCGGTACAAATTTATTGAACACTGTTCAATAAAACAAAAACAACGAGCATCATTTTAAAAAACTGACATTGAAAACAGAAAAGGTTGGCCAATGAAGTTCAGATACTACGCGCAGTTGTTCAGCAGTTGTTCAATAGTGATGTCTTTCTCTCCGTAAAACAATTTATTGCCTTGCCAAAACAAACTTGGGGTTAAGTTGAATTGTTTTTTTAAAGTGGCGACGGAAAGACTTTCCACCCTACCCCTAATAATCTATCCGCACATGGTAAATGCTCATCAGCATTCGTTTGAATATGGTTTTGATGGTTTCAATATCCTTTAGGGTGATATTACTGTCTTTCAATTGGTTTTGATCGAGTTTGTATTTTACGATGCGGTCAACCAGGTCGCTGATGGATTTTTCGTCAGGTTCTTTTAATGAGCGGGAAGCCGCTTCGACGGAGTCGGCCAGCATTAATACACCGCCTTCTTTTGAAAAAGGGATCGGCCCGGGATATCTGAAGGTATTTTCGTCAATAAACTTTTCGGGGAAGTTTTTTAAAAACGACTGGTAAAAATAGTCTACCCTGGTATCGCCGTGGTGGGTACGGATAAAGTCGATCACGATTTCAGGAAGGTTAGCCCGGCGGGCCATCTCGATACCCTTTCGCACATGGCCGATAATGATCTGCGCGCTTTCCTGGTATTGAAGCTTATCGTGCGGGTTAAACCCCGAACTCTGGTTCTCGATAAAATAAAGCGGGTTTTCCATTTTGCCGATATCGTGATACAGAGCCCCTGCCCTAACCAGTAAAGCATTGCCACCAATAGTGTAAATCGCATTTTCGGCCAGGTTAGCTACCTGTAAAGAATGCTGAAAGGTACCCGGCGCTGAAAAAGCCATTTCGCGCAATAATGGCGCGTTGGTGTTGGTTAGTTCGATGAGGGTAATATCCGATGTAATAGCAAATACTTTTTCGAAAATGTAAATGAGCGGATAGGCCAGTAACGTTAACAAAACACTTACTACAAATGGCAGGAAATTTATCCAGTCGATGCTTTTTAAATTCCCTTCGCGAATAAGCGAGATCCCGATAAATGCTAAAAAGTAGGTAAAAGTGATGATCAGTGCAGAAATGAGAAATTGCTCGCGCCGGATAAGATTTTTGATGCTGTAAATAGAAACCATGCCGGCTGTGATCTCAAAATAAGCAAACTCAAAGCTATTCGGCACAAAAAAGCCGGCTATTAATACCACCAGTAAATGAATATTTAATGCAAGACGGGTATCAAACAGAATGCGGATAATAATAGGTACTATACAATAAGGGATATAGTACAAATTGGGCAACCCGAATTTTATAGCAGCAGATAAAGTAACCAGCATAGCCGTAACCACCAGCAATATTAAACTTACCAGGCGGTTATCTTCGTAAATATCCTTCCTGAAAAGGTATAAAAACACCATCAGCAGTATAATGGCAATAGCAACCAGTAATACCTGGCCAAGTAAAACCAGGCGCGGGTCGCCGTCAATCCTTGCATTGTCCTCGAACGCTTTTTTGAACGACTGCAGTTTCTGGTAAGCCTCATCGCTTACTACGGAGCCCCTGGCAATAATTACATCTCCCTTCTGAACCATACCCCGCGTGGTTGAAAGGCCGTTAACGGCTTCTTTCTCCAACCGGGAGGTTAGTTTATTATCAAAAGTTAAATTGGGCTGGATCCTGTTGCTTAAAAGATCCAGCAAAAAGGCTCTGTCAAGATATTTTTTTTGACTTAATGCTTTATCACAATAGGTCAACGCAGCTTCTTTAGTAAATAAGTCGGCAGTATTTTTATCGCCGGCAATATTTTTATCAAGTATAGTTACCGGGTAATTTTCTGCATTCTGCTGATACCTGGGGTCGGGGGTATAAATCCCTTTATCATATATATATTTTAACAGGTCATCTCCGGCTGACTGATATTCAGCTTTTTGCCCGGCTTTCGCACCGGCTGTATGCCATTTAACAGACAGGTCGGCATTAAAACCTTCCAGTTCGCGGTCGCTCATGTCGCCATCCAGCTGATAAACAGGGGTTACACTTGCAAGTGCTACTTTTTCATCATTCAGAATCTCCTGGGGTGTTTTTAAGATGGCAAAATTATATGGCGAGATCAGCTCCTTCTGGTTCCAGATCCGTCCCTTTTCAATATCATAACTAAATTTTGCCTGCTTGGGGAGCGTAATAACAATTATACCAATACTTACCAGCATCATTAAAAACTTAACATTACGGGAGTATTTGCGCAGCATTGCCTTTTGGCGTGATGAAGATAGTTTTGCCATTGATATGTTTAACCCCAAAAATAAGACATTTTTAGCTAAAGTATTTTTTTTATTGCTTTTGTCATAAATAAAACAATATCTTTATGATATCATTTTAAAATCAAATTATCATGGACTCCGAAAAAACAATAAACCCACCCTCCGGTTATACCGCGTTTGCATTATTTTTAATATTACTGGCGGTTACCATAGGGGCGCTTGCCTTTGAGCAAATTGCAGTTGGCGTTATTTGCGGCGCAGTTGACTTTGTATTAGTACTGCCCGGCCTGGTTATCGTTAACCCGAACGAATCAAAAGTGTTAACGCTTTTTGGCAAATATGTAGGCACCGTAAAACAGGACGGTTTTTTTTGGGTGAACCCATTTACTGTAAAAAAGAAAGTATCCTTAAGGGCGTTCAACTTAAACGGACAGCAGCTTAAGGTAAATGATAAGGTTGGGAACCCGATTGAAATAGCGGCTGTAATAGTATGGCAGATAAAAGACACTGCCAATGCGGTATTCGCGGTAGAGAATTATTTACAATATGTAAATATACAAAGCGAGGCAGCAGTGCGGCACCTGGCCAATTCGTTCCCGTATGATAATATTGAGGACGAAAATGCTACCATAACCTTGCGTGGCGGAGCAGAACAGGTAAGCGTTTTATTGGAAAAAGAGTTAAACGAACGCCTTGACCGTGCCGGGATAGAAGTTTTGGAGGCCCGGATCTCGCACCTGGCCTATGCGCCTGAGATTGCGCATACCATGCTGCAAAGGCAGCAGGCTTCGGCGATTATATCCGCCCGCAGGCTGATTGTAGAAGGTGCGGTTGGTATGGTTGAAATGGCTTTGGCCCGCTTGTCTGAGAAGAATATTGTTAACCTGGATGAGGAACGCAAAGCAGCCATGGTAAGCAACCTGCTGGTTGTTTTATGCGGCGACAGAAGTGTAAACCCGGTGGTTAATACAGGAACTTTATATCATTAGGAAGTAATGGCCGAAAAGAAAGCCTTCATATTACGTATCAATCCGGATGTTTTAAAGGAGATTGAGACCTGGGCCGGCGATGAATTCAGAAGCACCAATGGACAGATTGAATACCTGCTGCAACAGGCTTTGCTTGTGCGGAAGAAATACAAGAGCAAGAAAAAAGATTCGTAGAGACGTCCCGATGCATCGGGACGTCTCTACAAGTAGATATAAAAAACCTAACTTTGCGTTTCCAATTTAACATCATATATGAGAGACGTAGTTATCGTTGCTGCCACCCGTACCGCTATCGGTAGTTTTGGCGGCAGTCTGGCCAGTTTATCTGCCCCGCAATTAGGCGCCATTGTTATAAAATCAGCAGTTGAAAAGGCCGGCTTAAAACCAGAACAAATCCAGGAGGTTTACATGGGTAATGTGCTGTCGGCCAATCTTGGCCAGGCGCCTGCAACCCAGGCAGCCATATTTGCCGGCCTTCCCTATTTACCGGCGACAACCATAAATAAAGTGTGCGCTTCGGGCATGAAAGCAATTATGCTGGCTGCGCAAAGCATTTCTTTAGGTCAAAATGATATTGTTGTTGCGGGGGGTATGGAAAGCATGAGCAATGTACCCTATTACCTGGATAAAGCCCGCAACGGATACCGGCTTGGTAACGGACAGCTTACGGACGGGCTGATAAAAGACGGTCTTTGGGATGTTTATAATGATTATCACATGGGGTCGGCTGCTGAACTTTGTGCGGCTGATTGTAATGTTACCCGGGAAGACCAGGATGCATTTGCCATTGAATCGTACAAAAGGGCACAGGCTTCACAAAAAGACGGCAAGTTTAAAGCGGAGATCACTCCTGTCGAACTAAAAGATAAAAAGGGCGAGGTAACTTTGTTTGCTGATGATGAAGAACCAGCGGCAGTAAAGTTTGATAAGATCCCGTCATTAAAACCTGTTTTTAAAAAGGATGGAACTGTAACCGCCGCCAATGCCTCAACATTAAATGATGGCGCCGCCGCGCTGGTATTAATGAGCGCGGAAAAGGCGGCAGAAATGGGTATAAAACCGCTGGCAAAAATTATTTCTTACGCTGATGCCCAGCAGGCGCCTGAATGGTTTACTACAGCACCGTCAAAAGCTATTCCATTAGCGCTGCACCGGGCCGGCTTACCATCGAGCCAAATCGACTATTTCGAGATCAACGAAGCTTTTTCGGTAGTTGCTATCGCCAATAACCGTTTGCTGGAACTTGATCCTGCGAAGGTAAATGTGAATGGCGGCGCGGTTGCATTGGGTCATCCGCTTGGTGCATCAGGAGCCAGGATTATTGTAACTTTACTGCACGTGCTGCAACAAAATAATGGAAAATTTGGCGCAGCAGGAATTTGTAACGGCGGCGGCGGCGCCAGTGCAATGGTTATAGAAAATTTGCGTTAATTAGTGTGATGAAAAAAATATTAATACCCCTTTTGTTATTGGCGGCGTTGCCCTCTTTGATTTATGCGCAGCATTCTGATGAGACGATTAATTTAAAACATTTAAGGGCTTATGAAGATACGCTGATCACCTTAGGCAAACATTTTGTAAATGATACAGAGGAGATGGACCGCCGTAATGCCAACTACTCTTTCATTAAAACAATGGTGAGCGCATTAAAAGTACCAAACTCGTTTCTTTACCCTTTTGATTCTGTAAAAACAGTCAGCATAATTAACTCACCCGACAATCGGTTCCGCATCATCAGCTGGCCCGTAGAGGCCGCCGATGGCAGTTACCGGTTTTATGGAACGATACAGATAAATACAGGCGGCAATTTATTAATGTATCCTTTAAATGATGACACCCAGGACATGAAGCACCCTGAGGATTCGGTAACGGACAACCGCAAATGGTACGGCGCCGAATATTACCGCATCATCCCGGTTTATACACCCAAACTTTATTATGTTTTGCTGGGCTGGAAAGGAAATAATGTAAAATCCACAAAAAGAGTAATAGAGGTACTTTCTTTTAAAGACCAGAAGCCTGTTTTGGGCATGCCTGTTTTTGACGGGAACGGAAAAACGCGTAAAAGAATAGTTTTTGAATATACCCGGCAGGCCTCATTACTGCTGCAATATGTACCGGATCAAAACCTGATCGTTTTTGATCACCTGGCTCCTCCCGACCCTAAAATGAAAGATCAACACGACGCTTATGGACCAGATATGACTTACGACGGCTACAAGCAGAAAAACGGGCGCTGGGTTTTTGTGGACAACATGGACATGAGAAATGTGCCAACCGCCCACGATGCTGAATACAATGATCCTAAAAAACAGGCAGAAATAGATAAGGCAACTGTTCCAAAAAATGATTGATACTTGGCCTGGATGCCGGGAAACTTCCCTGCAGGCGGGGATGGTCAGTAAAGTTTGAAATTAACGAATAACGCATATACCAATGGCTTATTGGCCAAACGACCAAATGACAATTGTGATATACACCAAATATTAGCACAATATTTTTTAAGCCCATCAGAATTTAATTTTGATTTACTGGAATTATAGTATTTTAGTCGAATTATTTAACTGACCCCAATTTATGTCTGAAACAACTTTGGCAGCTGACGCTGTCCCAAAAAAATCCAGGTTTCCCAAAGCTGTCCCCTTTATTATTGGTAACGAAGCAGCCGAGCGCTTCAGTTTTTACGGGATGCGTTCCATACTCACACTTTTTTTGGTAAACCAGTTTTTTAATCCGACGCATAACCCCGCACTAACTGTTGTTGCAAATGCAAAAGCAAATGAGCGAAATCATTATTTTGTGATGCTTGCGTATGCTTTACCATTTGTGGGCGGCATGGTTGCCGATTGGTTCACCGGCAAATACAGGTTAATATTATACATCTCCATGGTGTACTGCCTTGGCCATTTGCTTTTATCTATATTCGATACCAATCTGGATGGCTTTACACTGGGTATAATTGTTGTAGCCATTGGTGCGGGCGGGATAAAATCCTGTGTATCAGCAAATGTTGGCGATCAGTTTGATGCTACAAACCAGGATCTGCTCTCTAAAGTATATGGATGGTTTTATTTCAGCATCAATGCGGGTTCTATGATATCAACCATTTTAATCCCATGGACTTATGAACACTTCGGTGGAAAATGGGCGTTCGGCATTCCCGGTATTTTAATGGGTTTAGCCACTATCATTTTCTTTTCGGGCCGTAAAAGATACGTGAGAGTTCCGCCGCAAGGCGTTAACCGCAATAACCTGGTATTCATAACATTTTATGCACTAACCCACATGGGGCAACGCAAACCTGGTGAATCGTTACTTGATGTTGCAAAAGGACCATTCAATCCCGAAAAGGTTGAAGGCATGAAAGCGGTTTACCGCGTAATAGCTGTATTTTTTTTCGCCCTGGCATTTTGGGCCGTTTGGGATCAGTGTCTTTCGGAGTGGGTTTTATATGCCGATAAAATGGATAGGGTTATCAATCTTGGTTTTACCAAATTTACGGTACTTGCCGGGCAGGTATCAACTGTTAATACGGTATTCCTATTATTATTTATCCCCCTATTCAACTACTGGATCTATCCGGCGTTTGACAAAATGGGGTTAAAAACAACACCATTAAGACGACTGGGCGTTGGGCTGATATTAACAGCATTGTCATTCGTAGTTATAGCCTTAATACATACCAGCATTGATCACGGAGGCTCGCCTTCCATCTGGTGGCAGGTATTAGCCTATATGATTCTTTCAGCGGCAGAAGTATTGGTTTCTATTACGGGTTTAGAGTATGCTTATACCCATTCGCCAAAGTCAATGAAAAGCACGATGACCGGGATTTGGTTTTTGGTAGTTTCGGCAGGCAATTTAATAACCGCACAGGTTAACGGTTATATTGCAGACGGGGGAAGTTTTTCGCGGCTTCTTAAAGGTGCAAATTACGAGTGGTTCTTTATAATCTTCATCTCCATTTTTGTGGTGGTATTCCTGTTTGTTTCGCCAAGATTAAAAGAACGCAGCTATATCAGCGACCCTTATATTGAAAACGAGGTTATTGCAGATACCAACAATTTATAGGTAATTCTATCGTTTACAAAAAAGCAGTTTAGTAACAATTACTTTACTGCTTTTTTATTTTAAATGCAGGCTAAAATAAATTATTTTTGCCCCCTTGTTTACCCCAAATTATTATAAGTGCCGGATAGCATCGTAATTATACCAACCTACAATGAGAAAGAAAATATTGAGCGGATGATCCGTAAAGTATTCACGCTTCCTCATGATTTTCACCTACTGATCATCGACGACGGATCGCCGGACGGCACCCAGAACATCGTTAAACAATTGCAACTTGAATACCCCGAAAAGCTTTTTATAGAAGAGCGGGCGGGCAAACAGGGACTTGGCACTGCTTATATCCATGGTTTCAAATGGGCCATCGCCAGGCAGTACGATTATATTTTTGAGATGGACGCCGATTTCTCTCATAATCCCGATGACCTCTTAAAACTTTATGAAGCTTGTACCCAGGGTGCTGATGCAGCGATTGGATCACGCTATATTAATGGGGTTAATGTGGTTAACTGGCCCATGAGCCGGGTTTTGATGAGTTATTTCGCATCCGTTTATGTCCGTTTTATAACAGGGATAGATATACAGGATGCCACTGCCGGCTTTATGTGTTATAAACGCAAGGTTTTGGAAACCGTTAACCTGGATAAGATCAAATTTGTTGGTTATGCTTTCCAGATTGAGATGAAATATACAACGATCAAACATGGCTTTAAGCTGGTTGAAGTGCCGATCATCTTTACCGACCGCACCCTCGGTACCTCGAAAATGTCAACAAGCATTTTCAGGGAAGCTTTTTTTGGAGTGATCCAGATGAGAATAAATGCGATTTTCAGGAAGTATCCGGAAGGATGATTTTGATTTCGGATTTCGGATGTTCGATTTCGGAATTTTAATGCAAACTAAATTACATTTGACTAAATTCGAAATCGGAAATTTAAAACAAAAGGAAATCCGAAATCGAACATCCGAAATCCGAAATAACAAAGAATGAACGAAAATCTCGATCCCGACCGCGAACACCTCTCTCCTGCTGAACGTGATATTGAAAAAGTTTTACGCCCGCAGGCGTTTGAGGATTTTACCGGTCAGCATAAAATATTAGCCAATTTAAAAATATTTGTACAGGCAGCCCGTCAGCGCGGCGAGGCGCTTGACCATGTACTGCTGCATGGCCCCCCCGGATTAGGGAAAACCACCCTTTCCTATATCATCGCCAATGAAATGGGCGTTGGTATCAAAATAACATCCGGCCCGGTGCTTGATAAGCCAGGCGACCTTGCTGGTTTGCTTACCAACCTGGAAACCGGCGACATCTTATTTATTGATGAGATTCACCGCCTAAGTCCCCTGGTTGAAGAGTACCTGTACTCGGCAATGGAAGATTTTAAGATAGATATTATGCTGGAGAGCGGTCCGAATGCCCGTTCTGTTCAAATCTCGCTTAATCCCTTTACTTTAGTTGGGGCAACAACACGGTCCGGTTTATTGACTGCGCCCTTACGGGCCCGGTTTGGCATTAACTCGCGATTAGAATATTACGACGCCAAACTGTTGACCACCATCGTGCTTCGCTCATCATCTATATTAAAAACACCAATCACCGATGAAGGCGCCTATGAAATAGCGCGCCGTAGTCGTGGCACTCCACGTATTGCAAATGCATTATTGCGCCGTACACGGGATTTCGCCCAGATAAAAGGCGATGGCAATATTGACACCGCTATTGCCAAATATGCCCTGAATGCGCTAAATGTGGATGAACATGGCCTGGACGAAATGGATAATAAAATCCTGACCACTATTATTGACAAATTTAAAGGCGGCCCGGTTGGCCTGAAAACAATTGCTACTGCCGTGGGTGAAGATGAAGGCACTATTGAAGAAGTTTACGAACCCTTTTTAATACAGGAAGGTTTTTTAATGCGCACCGCCCGCGGCCGCGAGGTTACTGAAATTGCCTACAAGCATTTAGGGAAAATCAAGCTGGGTGGCAACCCGTCGTTATTTTAACTATAGGGACAAATGCCATTGCAAAATGGCATGCTCAATATCTATATTCTTTTATTCTGTCAAACGAAAAACAACATGAAAACATTCCTTTCAGCTTTTTTATTGGTTTTAGTTGGCTTTGTGGCTTCGGCCCAGGGACCTATCCGCGTGTGCGTGGCTGGTTTGAACCATGACCATGCGCACGGTATTTTGAATCGTTATAAAGATGGCACGGTTGATATCGTCGGCATTGCCGAACCCAATAAAGAATTATGGGTAAAATACGGCAAGCTGTACCATATTCCGGATTCCCTTTTCTTTACCGACCTTAAACAAATGCTGCTGCTCAAAAAGCCTGATGCCGTTTTGGGATATAATGCAGTAGGCAATCACGTTGATGTGGTTGAAATATGCGCCCCCCTGCACATACCTGTGATGGTTGAAAAACCCCTTGCGGCGACATTGGAGCAGGCAAAGCGGATAGAAGCGCTGGCAAATGAATATAAAATAAGGGTACTTGTTAATTATGAGACTACCTGGTACGCGTCAAACCTGGCTAACTACAATACGATTGCGGCAGACAGCATAGGCAAGATCAGGAAGATGGTAGTACACGACGGGCACCAGGGTCCAAAGGAAATTGGCTGCAGCAAGGAATTTTTAAGCTGGCTAACCGACCCGGTATTGAACGGAGCAGGCCCGCTAAACGATTTTGGCTGCTATGGCGCCGACCTGATGACCTGGTTTATGCATGGCCAAAAACCGCTTGCGGTGACTGCAATCGCCCATCATTACAAACCGGAAATTTATCCGAAGGTAGAGGATGACGCCACTATCCTGGTAGAATATCCTACCGCCAGCGGGCAGATAGAAGCATCGTGGAACTGGCCTTTTAGTATCAAGGACATGGAAATATTTGGAGAGACGGGTTACCTGCACGCCCTGGACGGGAAAAGCATTGTGAGCAGAATGCGTGAGAATATAAAAGGTGCAAAAACGGCTCCGCCTCTCCCTGCTCCTATTAACGATCCTATCATTTACTTAACGGCTGTATTACGCGGTAAGATCAGCGGAAACGATGATCAATCCTCGTTAAACTACAACATGATAGTGATGCAAATACTGGATGCCGCCAAACGATCAATTAAGGAAGGCAAAAAAATAGTTTTATAACTGATCTGAATTTGCCAGGTGTTCACTGTATAAACTTGAAACAGGATTAATCACCAAATGTAAACCCATTTGAGGACGTGACAGTATTCCAATAAACTGAAAGTAGTTGATTGTCAACAAATTGCATCGATATAGACAAAAAAACTCATTTAATACGAATTGATTATCAGCTACTTAGCTATATACGGCGATTTATTAAAAAATGAAACACGCTGATAATAAGCGTGTTTCACAATGTTCCGCAGCGTTCCGCGGAAAAACGGAACGCATTAGTGCTTATCTTTTCTCCATTAATAATCTCAGTCCGGCGGAATATTAAATTATTTCAAACTTTAAACCTGAATCTGTCTTTATTATCCAAAGGCAAAATCATTACATTTGCCCACTTCAAAATTTCATCTGATAAATTATGTTAAAACAACTTTTTTCTGCCTCCGTCCTTTGTCTTTTTGGCTTAACATCGTTCGCACAAGGAAACAGCGCTGCCATAATGGCCCGCAAGCAAGTTCCTATAGTTTGCTATCACCAAATCCGCGACTGGACGCCAAAAGACTCAAAAGTTTCAAAAGATTATATCATTCCCATAGCTGCGTTTAAACAGCACATCAAAATGCTGGCGGATAGCGGCTACCACACTATACTGCCCGATCAGTTGTATGATTACCTTACAAAAGGGACAGCATTGCCCAGCAAGCCCATTATGCTCACTTTTGATGATACCGACCTTGATCAGTTTACCATCGCCCGCCCCGAGCTAAAAAAATATGGCTTCAAAGGCGTGTTTTTTGTAATGACGGTTTCTTTAGGACGCCCGCATTACATGTCGAAAGAGCAGGTTAAACAACTATCGGACGAGGGAAATGTGATTGCCAGCCATACCTGGGACCATCACCGCGTTGACCGGTATAAACACGACCCTAACCCGAAAAAGGACGATTGGGTGATACAAATTGAAAAACCAACCAAAAAGCTGGAAGAAATAACAGGCAAAAAAATTGATTATTTTGCTTACCCCTTCGGCGTATGGAAAAAACCTGTTTTGCCCGAAATAAAAAAATATGGATTTAAGCTTGCCTTCCAGCTGGCCGACCAACGTGATCCCGAATTCCCGTTAATGACCGTAAGGCGCATTTTGGACAGCGGGTATTGGACCACCAAGACCTTCAGCAACAGCGTTAAACGGAGTTTTTAGGCCCCCAACCCCCTAAAAGGGGGTTGAATAAAAATTGAATTTCAAATGCTGAATTCCGGACACTGATTAAACTTCAGCGCCTGAATTCAGCATTTTTTATTCAACGGGATTATGGTTTATCTTTATAAGAAATTTCATTCATCAGCCATGAGATCAAAATTCTTTATAAGTATCATGCTTATTTTGCTGATAAGCGCGGATTATGCCTGTTGTCAATCGCCGGGCTTAATTACTGATCATTTTAATGCATTAGGCAAACATGATATTAAGGCCATTGCTGCCGGGTACACTGATAGCGCCAAAGTGTATTCGCCAAACTGGGAGGGTGCAAAAACCGGGCAGGCCGGAATTAATGAAGTGTATAGCCGTTATTTCGCCTCAACCCCCGACCTGGCTTACAAGGTAACGCATATCATCAATGCCGGTGAATATATTGCAGCTGAATATACGGTAAGTGGCACTTTGTCCAAGCCCGAAGGGAATACACCGGCTTATATGAAGGATAAGAAGTACACGCTGGATTATTGCGCCGTATTTATAATTAAAGGCGACAAGATCATTAAAGAAACCGATTATTTCGACCAGGTTGCCTTTTTACGACAGGTCGGCTTTTTCGATCAGAAATAAGATAACACCGATGCCGCAAAACAGTACAGTTTATAGTTCATTGATAAAGAAAGAGGCTAAAAACCTTGGCTTTATGTTCTGTGGAATTTCAAAAGCCGAATTTTTAGCCGATGAAGCCCCCAAACTGGAAGCATGGTTAAAAAAGGGAATGCAGGGCGAAATGCAGTACATGGAAAACCATTTCGATAAACGCCTTGACCCCCGTTTATTGGTTGAAGGCGCTAAGTCGGTAGTATCCCTCGGACTGAATTACTTTACTGATAACCATCAGGTTGATCTTTTAAGTCCCAAAATATCAAAATATGCTTATGGCGATGATTATCACCAGGTGATAAAAGACAAACTAAAACAATTATTAGCCATTATTAATGAAAAGATAGGCGAAGTTAACGGCCGTGCCTTCGTTGATTCGGCGCCGGTGCTGGATAAGGCATGGGCCAAAAAAGCAGGGCTTGGATGGATGGGGAAAAACACAAACCTGATCAGCAAAAAAGCCGGCTCATTCTTCTTCCTGGCCGAACTGATTATTGATCTTGAACTGGATTACGACATAGCCCCCGCTAAGGACCATTGCGGCACCTGTACTGCCTGTATCGATGCCTGCCCTACCGAAGCAATTGTCGGCCCCTATATTGTGGATGGCAGCCGGTGTATCTCCTACCTGACCATCGAACTTAAAAATGAAATCCCGACGGAGTTCAAAGGAAAAATGGATAACTGGATATTTGGCTGTGATGTTTGCCAGGACGTTTGCCCCTGGAATAAGTTTTCAGTAATACATTCCGAGCCGGCCTTTAAACCCAAACCGGAATTGCTTGAATTAAATAAAAAAGACTGGCAAGAAATTACCGAAGATACGTTCCAAAAAGTATTTAAAAATTCGGCCGTTAAAAGAACCAAATTTAAAGGTTTAAAAAGAAATATTGATTTTCTGAAAAGCTAAAGCCATGGTCAAGTCAAAAGTCTTTAGCCGGGAGTCCTAAGCCAAATTTCCTTTATTCCTGAATTTGATTTAGTGGGCAAAATTATTTTAGCATTACCTGCAACATTACAACGTTGCAACATTACAACTTTCCAACAAAAATCAACCCTTCTTAAACTTATCAGCCAGCATTTTCAGCATATCCTCATTTACAGGTTTCGCAGGCGTTTCATCCTTTGGCTTAAATGGTTTCCGTTCCGGAGCGTTATTATAGTTTATTTTGGGGGAATATTGTTTGTTCGCAGTTTCAGTTTTAACCTGGGGTTTGTTTTCAGTAACGGCTACCTGTTCAGGCTGCTTTTGCTGCACTGGTTTAGGCTGCCTTTCAGCAACTTTCTTTGCATTCCATCGGTTGTAGATCTCTTCCAGCTTGCGTTTGGTATAAAGCGGAAAATCACCCTGCATCATCCATGAATAATAGCTCGGTTCAATCCTGAAAACTTCTTCTACAGCTTTGCCTTTATGCTTACCAAAATTAAAAACTTCTTCCCCATCATCATTAAAAACCATCCTGCCCGCAAAATCAACGGGGCGGTTAAGATTGGTAAACTTGTGCAACGCTTCTATATCATTTATAACCGGCACTTGTTTGTTGCCTTTTTTATCTTCCCATTCAGTATTTTCATATCGGGCAACCTGAGCTATCAATACTTCCATCGTAGCGCGGGTATCGGCTTCAGCCGAGTGGGCGTTAATGATTTGTTTATCACAATAAAACTGGTAAGCAGCCTTTAGCGTGCGCTGCTCCATCTGGTGAAATATATTCTGAACATCCACAAAATGGCGTCCATCCAGGTCAAATTGAATCCGGGCCCGTAAAAATTCTTCCATCAGCACCGGGATATCAAATTTATTTGAATTATAGCCCGCCAGGTCGCTGTCCGCAATAAAATCGGCTACTGATTGTCCAATTTCCTTAAAAGCAGGCTCGTCCTTTACATCCTCATCATAAATGCCGTGTATCAATGACGATTCGAGCGGGATGGGCATACCTGGGTTTATGCGCCATGTTTTTACCTCATCACTGCCGTCAGGGAAAAGTTTAATCACTGATATTTCAACAATACGGTCAGTACCTATATTCGTACCTGTAGTTTCAAGATCAAAAAAAGCCAATGGTCGCT
>Ga0206965_10046_pt1 | contig 36676 bp, 24 predicted proteins | sample Alteio_BWOrgHeat_26_FD_152973 | JGI IMG/M metagenome (GOLD analysis project Ga0206965, IMG submission 152973) | Enriched cells from forest soil in Barre Woods Harvard Forest LTER site, Petersham, Massachusetts, United States -... | ecosystem: Environmental > Terrestrial > Soil > Temperate forest >...
GCAATTTTTCCGTCATCGCCGTAATCAAGCGTGCGCTCATTCACATACATGCCAACAAATCGGTCCGCCATCTGTGGATCGAGATCGCGCGCAAACTGCATGGCATAGGCCAGCGCCGGCTCGCGATGATCGAGCGCGTACTGAATACTATCGCGCAAAGCCTGCGTGACTTGCGCAATCAAGTCCGGCCCCAGTTCGCGACGAATAGCATTCCCGCCTAAAGGCAGCGGCAAACCTGTTAGCTCATGCCACCACTTGCCGAGATCCAGAATCCGTTTGAGACCTGAGCGTTCATAGGTGAGCTGGCCTTCATGAATGATCAAGCCAGCTTCATATTTGCCGGCAATCACTTCCCCAATGATGCGATCAAACGGCACCACAGCAGTTTCAATTTTTGGCGCGAACAATTTGAGCGCTAAATAAGCCGTGGTCATGGTGCCAGGCACGGCAACCCTCATGGTCTTGAGTTCTTCCAGACTCATCGCGCGCGGCGCAATCACCATGGGACCATACTGTTCTCCCACGCTGCCGCCGCAGGGCATGAGCGCATACTTATCCTGCACATAAGGATAGGCGTGGAAGGAGATGGCGCTCACGTCATAAAAACCTTCCATGGCTTTACGATTCAGGGTTTCAATGTCCGTCAGCGTGTGCGAAAACTTGAGACCCGGTACACGAACTTTGTTCGTGGCGAGTGCATAGAACATGAAAGCGTCGTCCGAATCAGGACTATGGGCGATGGTGATTTCGCGGACGGCAGTAGAAACAGACGAAGATGACATATGTTGAAATCCTACAATACTCTTGGCTTCAGTGTGGACAGTAAAGGGATTCTGTCGGTGTTAAAAAACAATCCTTCTCCGTCGAAGGGGCTGTTGCGTTTTCTGAAAAGGCCTTAATACGCTTACGCTTTTTTTGCCGGCTCCTGCTCTGGCTGGATCTCAAACATGGGGTTTGGCGGTGTCACATGCGGCCGCCCCAGGTGCCAGCGCAATCGCCACAGCAGAGCGCCTACCGCGGTAATAATTGCCGCAATGGAAAGAGCTAATACAACGTAAAGGACTTTCATCAGCATTTGCGGTTAGCATACCAGAGCTGCACACCCAGCGACGCCGAAAAAGCTCTTAGACCCCCACTGGGAAAGGCTTAGTATGTGGCTCATGCGCCGCCCCACCACGACGCTCAAACCGGCCCTGCAATAAGGACATCAGTCCGGTGTACCAATACCCCAGCACAAAAAGCATAAGGAAAGGGATCGTCCAGTAATTGCCGCTGCTAAAAGCGTAAACACACATGGCAACAAAATATGTTCCTACCAGCAGTTCCAGCCAGGGGACAATACCCAGCCGGCGGCGATATTTTTGTCCCTGGGCTTTGTCGGCTTTCGATTGCACAGCATATTTCGGCGTGCGCTTGAATGCCGATTTAATTCCCAGAAGCGCTTCAATCACCGCGCGGGTATTCGTCAGCGTCAGACCAATTCCCAGCGCCATCAGGAACGGCAAAAAGAGAAAGGTGCGCGGCCAGCGGCGTGGAAAAAGTTCTTTTTGTGAAACCAGATAAAAGCTGGAGATGGAAAATGTCGATGCCAGAAAGAGCGGCAGATCAATCAACAGCATCTGGAACCAGCCGCCGAATGAGCGAATAATCATGGCCGGCATCAGTAACGTGGAAAGCACAATCATCAGCGGATAACTCAGGTTCGCGCTGAGGTGATAAAACGCTTCCACTTTCACCCGGACCGGCGCATCACTTTTGAAAACTTTCGGCAGGATCTTCTTCCCTGTCTGAATCAGGCCTTTGGCCCAGCGCGCCTGCTGCGTCTTGAACGCGGTCATTTCAATCGGCAGCTCCGCAGGACACTCAACGTCCTGAAGATATTTAAACTCCCAGCCCTTGAGCTGTGCGCGATAAGAAAGATCGGTGTCTTCGGTCAACGTATCGTGCTGCCAGCCACCGGCTTCAGCAATAGCCTGGCGACGCCACATTCCGGCCGTGCCGTTGAAGTTAAAGAAGACATGGCTGCGTGAACGTCCGCCGTGCTCCAGTACAAAATGTCCGTCGAGCAGAATCGCTTCCACTTCGGTAAGGAATGAGTAATTGCGATTGAGATGTGTCCAGCGCGTCTGCACCATGCCGATGTTTGTATCGGTAAAGTGGTGGACCACGCGCATCAACCAGTCTTCAGGAGGAACAAAGTCCGCGTCAAAGATAGCAACCAGGTCGCCCTTGGCCGTTTCCAGGCCGTTTTGCAGCGCGCCTGCCTTAAAGCCTTCACGATTTGTGCGATGGATATAGGTTACAGGGTGGCCGAGCGCGGCGTAGCGGTCCACCACGGCTTTTGCCACGGTAACGGTTTCGTCGGTGGAGTCATCCAGTACCTGGATATCAAGCCTGTCTTTGGGATAGTCCAGCTTGCAGATGGATTCAACCAGCCGGTCAATTACATATTGCTCGTTATAGATCGGCAGCTGAATGGTAATGCGCGGAAGCTCTGTAAATTTTGCCGAAGGCTCAGTGGTGCGGTTCTTGCGGTTTTTGTAATACATGTAAACCAGCACATACCGATGAATGCCGTAACCGGCAAGAATGACCATCACCACGAAATACGGGATGAGCAGGGCAAGGTCGAATCCATTGGGCGTATAAAGACCTTTAAAGGTCTTGTCCAGGAACTGGCTTCGGAAAAAATGAACCAGCCCCTTCTGCGAATTGGCAAAGAGCAACAGCGCAAGACTGCAACAGATGTTCAACTAAACACTCCCAAAGACCCGACACTCAGACAGAAGGAATTCTAAATCATAAACAGCGAACAAAGAGAGAATATATTTAGAAAAGCTTATGAGCAGCAGAAAGGCAGGAATCATCCTGCAAATTGCGCGGCAGCCTAATTCAAGAACAGTTGCCGGTAGAGCGTATCTCGCCGCTTGGGCATAAATCCTGCATCGCGAATCATGCGGCGCAGCTCTTCTTCCGTTGTGCAGTTGGCTACGCCGGCCGAGCGAACCACATTTTCTTCCAGCATTACTGAGCCAACGTCATTGCCGCCGAAGCGCAGGCCAAGCTGGCAGACTTTCAGTCCTTGCGTGACCCAACTGGATTGCACATTCTTGAAATTAGAAAGATATAGCCGGGCAATCGCCAGCACTTTCAGATATTCCACTGCCGTGGCTTCTTCCCAGTGGCGTCCACCCAGCGCTGTGTTGCCAGGCTGAAAACTCCATGGGATAAACGCCGTGAATCCGCCGGTCTCTTCCTGCAAATCAAAAACGCGCTGGAAATGATTGATGCGATGCTCAAAAGTTTCACCCACACCAAACATCATCGTCGCGGTGGTGCGCATGCCCAGCTTGTGCGCTGTCCGGTGGACATTGAGCCAGTCTTCGGTCAGGCATTTCAGGCGGGCAATCTTGTGCCGTACTTCATCATCCAGGATTTCCGCGCCGCCGCCAGGAATGGAATCCAGTCCCGCAGCGCGCAGCCGCTTGATGGTCTCTTCAATCGAGAGCCCGCTGACATCGGCAAAGTGAATGATCTCTGAAGCGGAGAAGCAGTGCAGATGAATCTGCGGAAAGCGCTGCTTAATGCCGCTCAGCATCTCTTCATACCATTCAATCTTCAGGTCCGGATGCAGCCCGCCCTGCATGAGCACGCCAGTGCCGCCCATTTCCACAGTTTCGCGGATCTTGTCATAGATCGTTTCCAGCTCCAGCACGTAGCCCTTGGCGCGTCCGGGGCCTTTCACCGGAGCGTAAAAAGCGCAGAAGGTGCAATACTCCGTGCAGAAATTGGTGTAATTAATATTGCGATCGATGATGTATGTGGCCACGCCTTCCGGATGCAGCTTCTGGCGGAGAGCATTCGCTTCCATACCCAGGCCGATAAGATCGTCCGAGCGGAACAGGTCAAGCGCTTGTTGTTTGGTCAGGGACATGCCTGACTAGATTTTAGCGGAAAGACGCTCGCATTGGAACTTACTGTGACTTCTCCCGGCTTGCCGACAATACATGCGGTCTTCCTGTCACAATTCTTCAAAAAATATGCTTATTTACCGGTTTCGAACGGGTAAACACGCTTCCAGTCCTGCTTCATGTCCACAACAGTCCAACCCTTCGTCCCAGCTTCAGCCAGGGCCTTGTCCAGTCTGCCGAGCGGCGAGACATCATAGGCATACTCGCGGACGGAATCGGTGTGGCGTACGAGCAATCCAAAGCGCAACCCCGTACCAGCGGCGGTCCACTGCAGCATCTGCAAATCGCCATCAGAGTTGCCGCACGCAACGATGGGCCTGCGTCCAACATGCAGGTTAATAGCCACAGGCTTGCCAACGTTATCGTCCATGAAATTTAATTCCGGTTGCCGGGTGAGCACGGGCACGCCTGCGAGCATCTCGAACTTGGTTACGATGCTGCTGCCAATCACCTGCTCGGGCGGAATCCCATAAACCTTGTCAGCCCAGACACGCATAAATTCAACTCCCCCGCCGGAGACGATGAAGGTTTTGAAACCGTTGGCACGCAGGTAAATAAGCAGTTCCAACATGGGCTGGTAAATCAGGTCAGTGTATGGCCGATTAAATTTCGGATGCCTGGCCGTTGTGATCCACTCCTCCACAATCTTTGCGAACTCGTCCGTAGTCATGCCGGCGTGGGTAATCGCCACAAGTTCCATCACGCCGCGAAGGCCTCCGGCGGCGACCGTTTTCATGTCGCCCTGCAGGGCCGCTGAATAAAGTGGCTTGTCTTTCCATTCGGGGTGTTGCGGTGCTAATGCTTTCAGACGATCGATGACGAACGCGGCCTGGAAATACGCGGGCATCTCGCTCCAGAGAGTCCCATCGTTATCGAAGACAGCAATCCGTTCTTCGGGTTTTACGAAGTGAGCATCGCCAGTTGTGGTCACACCACGGACGAAGTTTATGATGCTTCGCTTTGCGGAACCTTCGTTCCAGGAAGGAAGAGGATCCTGACCTGGGGGATATTCTCCCAACTCCTGCGTAGTTGGACTGATGGCTGTAGTCATGACGGATTATGGCCTTTCGTGCGGGCAAAAAACCCAACTATCCTCATGATCAGTGCCGGGCGGACTGGTTGGAAACTACAAATAGTGACAGGGAAAGTATCGGAATTTGCCGGAAGCTAGGCCCGGCTGGCTTTGGGCTTAGCATCCGGAATTACCGACTTGCCATCGCGTTTGCGCTTCCACGTCCAGAACAAAGCGGCCATCCCGCCCATTACAGCTAGTGCAACCACGACCCAAAACGCCGATCTGTAATAGCGATGAAAGAAGCCAAATATCTGTTTGCTGTATATCGACCCCAGCCAGGCAAGTAATGAATAACGAATCGCGCGAGCCGTGCCCACGGCAATGAAAAAATTCCGTTTGGGATATTGCAGAGCACCGGCAACCATCAAAAACGGCGAGAACGGTACGGGCGGCGGCAGCAGCGCGGGAATAAACAGGCTCCAGAAGCCATATTTTTTAAACAGGCTATAAATCCGCTCCGCTTTCTTTTTAGAGACCCTGTTCTCCAGGGCTTTTTCACCGCTCTTGAATCCCAGACCATACGTCGCATATGCGCCCACAATGCCGCCGATAGTCGCCATAATGGCGTAATAGGGCCACCAATCCTTCTGGTGAGCAGAGAGCACAATGGTGAGAGCATCCATGCTCCCCGGCAGCGGGACAATGGAGTTGTCCGCCAAACCAAGCAGTATGAGGCCAACACCGCCCAGGCGCTCCAGCCATGCTCCTAATCCGCTAATGAGAAGAAATATCACAGATCACTTAGATGCCGATTGCATGCAGCAGCTCAGGTAGAGAGTTGTAAAGAGCGTAAAGCCCATGTAATCGTAAGATCTAATGGTGTAAAGCTTAGTTTCGAATAGCAGGGTTTCGAATAACAAGGTTCGGCTGCTCCAGAAATTCCAGATTCGGGGCGCTGGCAAAAACTCCGCATTCAGCGCCATAACGGTAAAAGAGACGAAGTCCCTCAAGGTTTTCTGCATCCAGCGTGTAATCGACATTCTCTGTCAGATATTCCGAAATGAGCTTGGCCGATAAATCAAGCTTCGGCGCCCATGCGGAAGAAATTTCAGGAATGTGCTTGAGACCATTGTCTCGCGATTGCTGGAATACTTGCGCGATATTGGGCTCTGCCCCGAGCCCCTGCAATGCCGCCTTCCGTATGGCCCAGAAAGCAAACACAAAAGAGCGGCCGGTCCAGCGCCGCCACTCTTCCGCCATATCGTAAACAAAATAGCCTGTGGGATGAGCCTGAAGCGCCGGATCACCGATCAAAAGCGCGGCATCATGCCATTGCAGCATCTCTCTGAGCGCAGGCTTCTGGCGAGAAAATCCAGGGTCGATGCCGACAAACTTGCGCAGATAAATCTCCACCAGCGCGGCGGAGGTGCGCGAAGAATCGTCGGTGGCGACGCTACGGATTTTTTCCAGTGAAACTTTGCTGACCAGTAAAATCGAACGCACCTTATTCTTGGCCGCAATCGCCACATCCGGAACAATCACCAGATCCGGAATGGTCGTGTAAGCCGCCACCGGAATAATGCCGATATCGGCCGAGCCTTCCTTTAACTGCTCAGCGCAGCGGGAGGGAATCGTATAACTGACATCAAAATGCTCGCGCAGCCGCGCAGCCGCCTCTTTATTTTCTAAGCCCGGGTTTTCAAAGTCCCACATGAGCGGGGCGGTGTTTAAGAAGCTGATAGCGGAGATACGAAGCCGGGGCATGTATCTTTATTCTAGCAAGTCGATTCTAGCAAGTGCTGCATTGGAGAATGCGAAGTGAGAAAAATTGGACGGTCGCGAGGTGAGATGGCGGACATTATTGAACGCTTTGTCGACGGCATCTGCAGCCGCTGGGACTGGGATGATTTCTGCACCTCGCCCATCATTGATCTTCAACTCGATGCGATCCGTCTCCGCTGCGTGGGACTGCCCGAGGAGTTCCCTTCCAGCCAGAAAGGCCACTACTGTTCTGAAGCAGGAATTGAGGTCATGCGGGAGATGGTGCGAGAGCTAAGGCGACCAACAAATTTAATCTGACGGACATGTTGCGGGGTTGACAGAGTTTTCGCAATCCGTGTACAGTCCGCCAAGTTTGCTGATAAACGGAATTTCTTTATGGCCACGGCACAAGCTACAACTTCCAATGCAATTTACTGGCTGGCGCTCTCGCTGACGCCCGGTCTTGGTCCCACCCGTGGACGCAAGCTGGTGGAGCGTTTTGGCAACATACAGGATATTTTTCACGCATCGCTCACGGAGCTTGAAGCCGAGAACCTGCGCGCGCAATCAGCCCAGCACATCGCTCTGGGGAAATCGCTGGAGCTGGCGCATGACGAAGTCGCCAAAGCCGTAGCCGCCGGCGTGCAAATTCTTTGCCGTGATGACGCGGGCTGGCCGGTGCGGCTCAGCGAGATTTACGATCCGCCGCTGGTCCTGTTTGTGCGCGGTAACGCTGAAGCTGTGATCTGCCCGGGCATTGCGATTGTCGGCACGCGCCACCCGACTCCTTACGGCATGGGCATGGCAGAGCGGCTGAGTTGCGATCTGGCGGCCCGAGGCCTGGTCATATACAGCGGCATGGCGCGCGGCGTCGATACCTTCGGACACAAAGGCGCGATCAAAGCCAAAGGCAAAACTGTAGCGGTATTTGGTACCGGCGTGGACGTGATCTATCCGCGCGAAAATAAAAAGATTGCAGAGGGAATTCTCGAATCCAACGGTGCGCTGATCAGCGAATTTCCTCTGGGAACGTTTGCCGCGCCGCAGAATTTTCCTATTCGCAATCGCATTATCAGCGGCCTCTCTTTGGGCGTGCTGGTGGTGGAAGCCGGGGAGTACAGCGGCACCCGCATCACGGCCCGTTGCGCTCTGGAACAGAGCCGCGAAATCTTTGCCGTACCGGGCAATGTGATCTCCCGCAACTCCTGGGGACCAAATACGCTGATAAAACAGGGGGCTAAGCTAACTGCAACATGGGAGGACGTTTGGGAGGAATTGCCCGCCGCGGTAAAACAGCAGCTTGAATCCGAACGGGGCCCGGCTGCATCAGACGACAAGCCCCAGGGAGCCGGCCTCTTCGATGAGCAAGTCTCTCCCAGAGAAAAAAAGGTCCTGGCTGTACTCAAGCAAGATACTCTGACTCACATTGATGAAATCATCGAGCGGCTTGAGCCGGAAGTATCTTCTTCAGAGGTGTTTGCGGCGCTGTTTGAGCTTGAGTTAAATGGGAAGATCAAGCAGCTTCCGGGCAAAAATTTTGTGAGGTCTTTTTAGCCAAAAGCTAAGAGCCAGGAGCCGACGGACCATCGTCATGTTTGTCGTGCAGCCCATTTCGTGTTAGCTTCAACTTGAATTCAAGGGAAAAGAGTTACGTTGGCAAAATCACTCGTCATTGTCGAATCGCCCGCCAAAGCGAAGACCATCAATAAATATCTTGGCAAAGACTTCGAGGTGGAAGCCTCGCTTGGTCATATTAAGGATCTGCCGAAGAGCCAGCTGGGTGTGGACCTGGAAGGCGACTTCTCGACCGAGTACGTCGTCATCCCCGGCAAAGAAAAAGTTGTGGCCAAGCTGAAGAAGATGGCCAAGGGCGCGGTTGCCATTTATCTGGCGCCTGACCCGGACCGCGAAGGCGAAGCCATTGCCGCGCATCTGGAAGAAGAGCTTTCTGAAAACGGCGTCGGCAAAAAGAAAAAGAAAGACGCGACGCCCTTCCATCGCGTGACCTTTAACGAGATCACCAAGAAGGCCGTTCTGGAGGCATTCCAGCATCCACGGGATATTGATCGCAACCTGGTGGACGCGCAGCAGACACGCCGCGTGCTTGACCGGATTGTGGGTTATCAGGTCTCACCACTGCTCTGGGACAAAGTCCGCCGCGGCCTTTCCGCCGGACGCGTACAGACCGTTGCGCTCCGCCTGATTGTGGAGCGTGAACGCGAAGTCAAAGCATTCGAGAAAAAAGAATATTGGACGATTGACGCTCATCTTGCTCCCGGCAAAACCGGGGCCTTTGACGCGCGCTTTGTGGGCCGCGGCAATGAGAAGACCGAGATCCCCAACGAGGAAGAATCCAAGAAGATTACCGCCGCGCTGGAAAAAGCGGAGTGGGCAGTACGGGACATTGAGAAAAAAGAGCGCCGCCGCAGCGCAGCGCCGCCGTTTACCACCAGCAAGCTCCAGCAGGATGGATCGCGCAAGCTGCGCTTCAGCGTAAAGCGGGTCATGATGATCGCGCAGCGTTTGTATGAAGGCGTGGAGCTGGGCGACGAAGGCTCAGTCGGCCTCATTACTTATATGCGTACGGATTCCGTCCGGGTATCGAATGACGCCCTGACCGAAGTACGTGAAGCGATTGCCGGGTCTTACGGCAAAGATTTTCTGCCCGAGAAGCCGAACGAGTACAAGTCGAAAAAAGCGGCGCAGGAAGCGCACGAAGCGATTCGACCCACGGCGGTCACGCGCCATCCGGACGAGATCAAGAAGTATCTCCAGGAAGACGAGTACAAAGTTTACAAATTGATCTGGCAGAGGTTTGTGGCTTCACAGATGATGCCTGCGGTCTTTGACCAGACCAGCGTGGATATTGAAGCCAAAAACGGAGCGGAGTCATTTACGTTCCGCGTAACCGGATCCATCCTGAAGTTTGAAGGCTTCCTGAAGGTCTATGAAGAATCCAAGGATGCCAAGGACGAAGAGGATGAAGAACTCAAGCACAAGCTGCCGGCACTGGAAGCAGGCCAGAAGCTCACGTTGCGCGAGTTGAAGCCGGAGCAGCACTTCACCGAGCCGCCTCCACGATTCAATGAAGCGTCATTGGTGAAAGAACTGGAAGAGCGCGGCATAGGCCGGCCATCCACTTACTCCACCATTATTTCCACGATTGTGGAACGCCAGTATGTACAGAAAATCGGCGGCAAGTTCATACCCACAGAAACCGGCCTGGTCGTGACCGATCTGCTGGTGAAGAACTTTGAAGAGATCTTTGATCCCGCTTACACCGCGCGGCTGGAAGAAGAGCTGGACGAGATCGAAGAAGGCAAAGAGAAGTGGACCGACGCGCTAGGCAGCTTCTACAAAAAGTTTGAGAAAGACCTCCGCTACGCTGAAAAGCACATGGAAAACGTGAAGCGGATGGAGAAGCCCACGGATGAGAAGTGCGAACGCTGCGGCTCTCCGCTGGTGCTCAAGTGGGGCAAACACGGATCGTTTTACGCCTGCAGCTCGTACAAGAAAGATGATCCGGAAAGCTGCACGTTCACCAAAGAAAATCCGGTTAATCTTCCTGACTTTGATGGCGCGGAAATGCCCGAGACAGGGCAGGATGAATACTGCGAGAACTGCGGACGTGTGATGGTCCTGAAGCGCGGGCGCTTCGGACAATTCATGGCTTGCACCGGCTATCCGGATTGCAAGACCACGCGCAGGCTGGACCAGGGCAAGCGCGTGCCAGATGTTCCGTTGGAAGAACTCTGCCCGAAATGCAGTCGCAACCTGGTGCTGCGCCACGGGCGCTATGGCGAGTTCATTTCTTGCAGCGGATATCCGGACTGCAAATACATTAAGCAGAATTTTATTGGCGTGAAATGCCCGCAGTGTGCTGACGGAGAGCTGGTGGAAAAGAAGGCGCGCAAGCGGGGCAACACGTTCTATGGCTGCTCGAATTATCCCAATTGCGAGTTTACGTCAGCCTATAAACCGGTGGCAGAGGCGTGCCCGCAATGCGCCAGCCCTTATATGATTGAGAAACACTTGAAATCGGGATCGATACTGGTCTGCCCCAACAACAACAAGAAGTCGGCTGAGGAAGAAGACCAGCCAAAGCCGCGCAAGCGCGCCAAGAAAGGCGCAGCTGCGGAAGAAGCAAAGCCGGCGGCAGCCGTTATCAAGTGTGATTATTCGCGCTCCATTCCCACTCCGGAATGGGTAACTCAGGCACAAACAGAAGCGGCACAGAAGGAAGCCGTCTAAAAAGCAAGAGGAGAGACTGCTATGGCCAAAGGAAAAGCAGAAGACGCACAGGTAATTCTGCAGATTTACGATCTGCGGAGAGAGCCGGTGATGCGCGCGGCAAGGAAATACGTTGTGTCTGAGTTCTGGCCGCAAAACTATGAGGAATTCAAAGCGGTAATCACCGGCTATGGCACCGAGCCCAATGCGTGGTTTCGCCAGGTAATGACGTACTGGAATATGGTTGCCGCCATGGTGCTCCGCGGCGCGGTGAACGAACAACTGTTCTATGAAACCAACAGCGAGCCCTACTTCCTGTGGGCGAAATTTGGCGACTACATTGCGCAGGCAAGGAAAGATCAGATCGATCCTGAGTTCCTCTCGCACCTGGATAAGCTCACTGCGAAGCCGGCAGCAAAGAAGCGGATCAAGGGTCTCAGGGACCGCCTGGCTGCGCGAATGGCAGCTGCAGCTGCAGCCAAAGCCCGGTAAAATAAAAGCTGGAGTTTGTGATGTTTGAACTCGATCAGTTTGTTGCTGATTGCCGCGCGGCCCTACAGGAACATTCTTCGCAGCGGGCCGTGCAGGAAGTGGTCGCTCGTGCGGTATCAAATCCCAGAGACGTACTTCAGGCATTGGGCGAACCACGGCGAGCGGAGATGCAAACGCTCTATCGTTCAGACGATCTCACCATCCTGAATGTGATCTGGGCTCCCTGGATGAACCTGCTCCCGCATAATCACCAGATGTGGGCGATTATTGGCTTATATACCGGTCGCGAAGACAATATTTTCTGGCGTCGCGTGCCGGGGAACAAAGGCCTGGTGGAAGCCGCCGGAGCACGAGCACTGCGAGAGAAAGATGCCGAGCCGCTGGGGCGCGATATTATCCACTCCGTGAGCAATCCGATTCCAAGATTGACTGGCGCCCTGCACGTCTATGGTGGAGATTTTTTTGACGCCGACCGCAGTGAGTGGGACGCAGAAACCCTGCTGGAGCAGCAATGCAGCGGAGAGAAGATGGCACGCCGCTTTGAAGAAGCAAACGCTCTGCTGAAAACATCCTGATAGATGTCCGCTCAGGAAATATATTCCTTAATATAAGGGTCTTCCACTTTTCCCAGCTCGTGCGCGTTCCCCTCAAAAACAGCTTTGCCCTCACGCAGGATCATAAAGCTGGTACTGATATCGCGGGAAGGCATGCCGTCAGAGGACTTCATGTGCTTGCTGGCTGGATCATAAAAATGGCTGGCAAGCGTAAATCCATCCTGCAGGCGATGGCTCACCATCAGGGCGCTGGTCTTGTAGACATCACGCTGCTTCATGATCAACTCAATAATCGTGGTTGAGGTAATTGGATCAAGACCGCCGGTGGGCGAATCATACAGAATCACTTCCGGCTGCGTGATAATCGCTCGCGCAATGCCAACGCGTCGCCTCATGCCTCCGGAAAGCTCGGCGGGAAACCGGTCAATCGCATCTTCCAGCTCAACGAAGCTCAGGGCCTCACGCACGCGTTTATCCACTTCGGCCTCGGGCAGGTGTTCTTCCACCAGGCGAAAAGCCACATTGTCACGGACGTTCAGCGAGTCAAAGAGCGCGCTTTCCTGGAAAACCATGCCAATCTGGCTGCGCAAGTCGAATAACTCTTCTTCTGACATTTTGGTAATGTCATGCCCAAGCACGTAGATTTGGCCGCTATCCGGCCTGATGAGTCCCAGACAAAGCTTCAAAATCGTACTCTTGCCTGAACCAGAGACGCCGAGAACAACCTTGGTCTCGGCGCGCCGGAGTTCAAATGAGACCTCGTCCAGGACCGGAACATCTTCAAAGCTGATGGAAACATTTTCAAAGATGATGGCTTTATGGACCGTATCAAGAGACCTGTCGTCAAATGGAGGCATGGCGGGTTAGCTCAAAACAATGATGAGTTGTGTAAGGACAGCATCGACAGCCAGTATAAGCACGGATGCCACGACCACGGCCTGCGTGGTGGACCGGCCCACACCCTGCGTGCCTCCTTTGGTAGTCATACCAAAATAACAGCCCACGGTGGCGATGATGAAACCAAATACCACGGGCTTCACCAGGCCGGTGACCACGTCATTGTAGTGCAGCGCCTGGTATGCGGTGTTCCAGTATTGCGTGCTATCCAGTCCGAGCATGGAAAAGGCAATAATCCAGCCGCCAATCAGACCCAAAAGGTCGGAAATGATGGTGAGAAAAAACATCATGAAGACAGTGGAGATTACGCGCGGCGTTACCAGTTTTTTATAGGGATCGGTGCCGAGAGCGCGCATGGCATCAATCTGCTCCGTCACGGTCATAGAGCCAAGTTCGCTGGCCATGCCGGAAGCGTTGCGTCCGGTCACCATCAGGCTGGTAAGCACCGGGCCGAGTTCCCGGACCATGGAGAACGCAACCAGCCGTCCGGTGAATGACAGCGATCCAAATGATTCCAGGGTCTTTGCCGTGTTCAACGCCAGCACAACGCCGGTGAACATTCCGGTCAAAATCACGATGGGGAGAGAGCCCACACCGATCAGGTCGGCCTGCTGGATGGTGTCCGCCATGTAGAACGGTTTGCGGAAGGCATTGGTGATCGCACGGAGGGAAAGATCGGTGTAATCCTGCACCGCGAGGACGTTGCGCTTCACGAAATCAAACGGAGAGATGAGTTCCATCCAAGAGGCAATATAGCAGAGCCAGAGCCTGCGCCCAAAGAATCGGGGCAGTGAAATGCAGGATTGTGCGTGCGAATGGCGTCCATTACAATCTCAGCCCAAATGAGCACGCCACCCACCTCCGTTAGAAAGCTCATGCATAGCATTCTGCTCTCCAAGGGGCGCATGGAAGCACTCACTGACGGCATCTTTGCCATCGCCATGACGCTGCTGGTGCTGGAATTGAAGATCCCTGACCTGCCCAGACGGGTGGGCACGAGCGAGCTTCTGCAGAAGATTAGCGAGGAGGGGCCGGCCTTCTTCAGTTTTACGATTTCATTTCTTTATTGCGGGCTCTTGTGGGTGACCCACCATCTGGCAATGCATTTTGTCCGGCATCTGCAAATCGGCCTGGTATGGCTGAACCTGCTGTTCCTGATGTCGATTTCAGTGATGCCCTTTTCGTGTGGTTTGCTGGGTCATTTTCTGCGTAACCGCGCGGCTCAGGAGATTTATTTCGGCAATATGTTTGTGGCAGCAGCCCTAATGGCGCTGCAATGGCTGGTTGCCAAAAAGAAGAACCTGATTAATGAAGAGAATCTGCTCACCAGCCAGTTGATGGGACAACAGGTCATGTTCTTCCCTATAGCACTGGGAGCGGGCATGGCCGCTGCCAGCTACAACCCACTGGCGGGCTCTTATGGTTTTATTGTTGTGTTGCTGGCGCTGCGCTTATGGCAGAGGAACTGGCACCGCAGGCAAACTGCGAGTCAGGCTACGAGTCCCGCCCCTTTTTCCTGATCTCAATGTTCAGCCGCTTGATCTTCTGGTTCAGAGTGGAAAGCGGGATATGGAAGCGCTCCGCGGCCTCAGTCTGGTTCCAGTTGCACTTCTCCAGCATGTTCACGATCAGGCGGCGCTCGCAGTCCTCAACAATTTCAAACAGTGACGCATCCGGGCGATGCTCAAACATCTTTCCTTCCGCGCCCCGGCCTACGATATGGTCAGGTATGAATTCAATACCCGCCACGGGGCCGTTACAGAGCACCACGGCGCGTTCAATCACGTTCTCCAGCTCGCGGACATTACCCGGCCAGCCGTAGTCCATTAAGGGACGCAGGGCTTCAGACGAGATGTGTGCAACCGACTTACCGTTTTCGCGGGAAAACTTCTCCAGAAAACGCCCAACCAGCAGCGGAATATCTTCACTGCGGCTGCGCAGCGGCGGCAGATCCACGGTGATTACATTCAGACGATAGAAAAGATCTTCGCGGAACTTGCCTTCGCGCACCAGCACGTGCAGATCAATATTGGTGGCCGCAATCACGCGGACGTCGACCTGCAATTCTTGAATGCCACCCAGATGCATGAATTTGCGGTCCTGCAGCACGCGGAGAATTTTGGCCTGGGTTTCCAGGCTCATGGTGCCGATTTCATCCAGAAAAATGGTACCGGTATCCGCAACTTCAAACAGTCCTTTTTTCGAGGAGACCGCGCTGGTAAAAGCGCCTTTCACGTGCCCGAAAAGCGTGGACTCAAGCAGGTCCGCGGGCATGGAACCGGTGTTCACGGGCACAAAAGGATTATTTTTGCGTGTGGAGTGAGAATGGATGGCCTTGGCAATCAGCTCCTTGCCCGTGCCACTCTCGCCCTGTATGAGAACGGTGGAACGGCTGGGCGCGATTTGCCCGACCAGATCAAATATCTTGAGCATGGAGTCAGACTTGCCCACGATATTCTCAAAGCTGTAACGCTGTTTGAGCGCGCGTTTAAGCTGCTCATTCTCTTCTTCCACGCGACGGCGGGAGATTGAGGCACGCACGTCCGCCAGAAGCTTTTCATTGTCCCAGGGTTTCTGGATAAAGTTGGTTGCGCCCTGCTGCATGGCGCGCACCGCGTTATCCAGGGTGCCATAGGCCGTGATCATAATCACGGCGAGTTCGGAATCGCGCGAGCGAATGTCCGCCAGGATTTCCAGCCCGTTGCGGTCTGGCAAAGCAAAATCCAGCAAAACCAGATCAAAGGTCCGCTCATTCAGGCGGGCCAGTCCATCTTCACCGTTTTCCGCCGATTCAACACTGTACCCTTCGAATTCAAGCAGGGTTTCCAGCGACTCGCGGATAGCGGCTTCGTCGTCGATGATCAGAATAGAACCGCCACTAACGGCGTCGGTCCGGGGGCGAGTTAAGACCGCAGCTTCAGACATTGACTGCCTTTCTCATTGGAAATTCCAGTTGAAACTTAGTTCCCTGGCCAGGTTGTGAGTCCACGCGGATCTTGCCTGCATGCTCTTGAATAATTCCGTAAGTTACGGAGAGGCCCAGGCCCGTGCCGCGCGACTGGCCTTCACGAGGGGTGGCCTTGGTGGTAAAAAACGGGTCATAGATCTTGCTGATGTGCTCCGGCGCAATACCGGCGCCGCTATCGCTAATGTTGACCTGCACAGCATCGCCGTTCGTTGTGCTGATGTGGAGCGTTCCGCCTTTGCCTGCCATGGCGTCTTTGGCATTGAGGAACAGATTCAGGAAGACCTGCTGCAGCTTGCCGGAGTTGCCATGAATGAGCGGCAGCGCCTGGTAGAGCTCCGTCTCAACCTTGATATGCGAAATTTTGAGCTGATGCTCCAGCAGAGTCAGTGTATCCGCGATGATCTTGTTGAGATCAATGGCGCTGAATTCGGTAGCGCTGGTGCGCGAGAAGTTCAACAGGTTATTGACGATCTCTGAAGCACGGAAGGTCTGGCGCGTGATCTTTTCCAGCAGCGGCGCCAGCCGGGCATCGCCGCTGATCTGCTTGGTGAGCATCTGCGCATAGCTGGAAATAACGGCAAGAGGCGTATTGACCTCATGGGCCACGCCGGCAGCCAGCAATCCGATGGAAGAGAGCTTTTCCGCCTGGCTCAACTGCGATTCCAGTTCCATACGTTCTGTAATGTCGTCCACAATAATGAGGCGGCCGATTACATTGAACTTTCTGGTAACCAGCGGCGCAATTGCGACGTTGGCAATACGCGTATCCCCGGCCCGGGTATTGAGACGGAATTTATACAGATTGTGGATGCCAGGGTTCTGCCGCACGCGGTAGAACTCCTCCATGAAAGTCGAAGGGAAAACTTCACTCAGCCGTTCACCCAGCACCTGTGAGCGTGGCATGGCATACATGACTTCCATCTGAGAATTCCAGGATTCAATACGGTCTTCCAGGTCCACGGCCAGCACGCCAACACTGATGGATTCCACGATGTTTTCGTTGAAGTCCTTCAGCCGCTCATATTCGCTAGCTTTTTGTTCGAGCGATGCATACAGGCGGGCATTCTGGATGGCGATGCCCATATAGCCTGCCAACGTTTCCAATAACTCGACGTCTTCGCTGGAGAGGAAATCGCCGGCCATGGTTTTGCCCACGCCCATCACGGCGATGGTGCGGCCCTGCACGGTGCACGGAATGTAATAGTTCAAATTCAGTTTGGCGATGGTCTCGCGCGCCGTAACGCTCTCCTGCAAGGCCTTGCGTGTATTGTCAAAGAAAATGTGCCCGGCATATTGCTCCGGACGTTCCACCACTAGGAAGCTGAGATCGAGTAACCCGTGGTAGCTGATGCCGAAAGATTTTTCCATGACAAATTCATGGGCATTTTCGTCCGTGGCCAGGAAAATGGCGATGCGATCAACCAGCAGCGTGCGCGAGAGACGGTCAATCACCGAGGTCAACTGCGCGCTCAAATCGGTTTCAGAGCTCAGCTCGCGGCCAAATTCAATCAGTGTACGGCGATAGTCATAGCGCTTGCGGTAGAAGAAACGATCGACGCGGACTTGAATCCAGTTTTTAAGCGGCTCAAAAATCAAAGCCGTAATAATGATTACCGCGATCAAGCCAAAAGTGCCTGTGCCCGGATACTTGGTGGTGATGGAGCCGGCAAGGCTTCCAATGCCCACAAAATAAGCGCCTACAATGGCTGCGGTAGCCAGCGTATAGGAAACACCGCGCTTGAAAATAATGTCCACGTCCATCAGCCGGTAGCGAACAATGGCATAGCCCCAGGTGACCGGCAAAAAGACCAGCGACAAAACTGAGATCTTCATGACCGCAGTGGGGAGCATCCCGGCGAGATAGGGGATCACATATAAAAGCGTGTATGGTCCGATGGCCAGCACTGTGCCACGCGAGATCCACTTGAGCTGTTGTTGTTGCAGAGGCGTACTGGCTTGCCGGTATCTGCGCCACAGGATTACGGCAGCGGCAGCGAAGTAAACCGTCTGATAGACCATCTGTAGCCGGTCCAGGTTAAAGCGCAGCGATTCAGTGAACTCAAAGAACGAAATGGCTGCCAGCTGCATCACCAGCAAAGCCGCTCCTGGGAGGTAGGCCAGAACAATCATTGACGGATGCTTTGCCAATAACCGGCGCGGCCGGGGGAAAGTCAGAGCAAAATGCAGAAAGAGCGCAGACTGCAACAGCCACGCGACAATGCTGGACCAATAAATAGCCAGATCAAATGCATTGAGCTTCCCTGTGTAATGGAAGGAATACAGTACGAACGAAACCAGGCAAAAGAGATAAAAATGGGTGGATTTTGGAGCCGTCCAGCGCCGAAAGAGCACATACAAGCCAATGCCCAGATAAATGAGGGCAATAAGCCGTAGCCCCAGGTTCATGGAATTGTCAGATGGCACCGGGATGACCGGACCAACTTCAACGTTCACTCCCTGGCGATTCAGAAGATACGTCGCGCGCGAATACACGCCGCTGCGATAGAGATATTTCTCAAATTCAACGATGTTTTTGATCGTTTTATCGGCAGGAAAGCCGTTAACACGCAGCAAACGGTCGCCGACCTTGATGCCGGCTTTTTCTCCCGGACCATTAGGAACCACGGCCTTGGCTACAAGGAAACCAGCTTGTTCCTTCCACCAAACGCCATCCGTTGCCTTTGTATATTGCAATTCTTTTTGCCAGTTGATAATGGCAAAAGCAACCGTGGTCGCCGTAAGCAATGCCAGGGCGATGGCTGAAAACCGGATTAGGGAATCTTTCCGCATCCGCCTGTTTCCAAGACTTTCTTCGGCCCGCCTTTGATGATTTACGGGCTTATCGGATGGATGCAAGTAAGATGCCATGGACTGCTGACCAATATTATGAATAAATATATTATTTACTTAATCTTACAAAATTATAGACGGCATGCTTAGCAAAAGATACCAAAATTAGTATTAACGTGTGGTTTTTTGTATTTATAGGCTTAATTGAGCTTTTTAGATGACAAACCGGTTAGATTAAAAAATTGCGGGACCTCTTGGAGTAGTCCCGCAATCGTAGCAACAGAGGCGAATAACATTTAATTTGAATGTTCGTCTTTAGAGCTGGTTGTCCACAAACCATTGCGCCGCTGGAATCTCATGGAAATAGAGAACAACGGGACCCAAAGCTGTGAGATAGAAGTGAACGGGGAACAATTCCGCTACCTTCAATCAGGATCAGGGCCGCCACTGCTCCTTTTACATGGACTGCTCGGCGGGTCATTTTGCTGGCGCTTCAACATAGCCGCATTCTCCCAGCGGCATACCGTGCTGACGCTCGATTTCCCCGGCTTTGGCGAGTGCGATGTCCCACGCCAAACGGATTGCAGCATGGAAGCCCAGGCACTGCGGCTAAGCTATCTGTTAGAGAAACTTGAACTTGGATCAGTGGACGTGGTCGGATCTTCCTGGGGTGGAGCAGTAGCAATTCTTCTTGCAGCCAGGAGCCGTAAGGTCCGCTCTATGACGCTGGCAGCTCCGGTAAATCCTTGGTCAGACTTTGGCGCGGGACGAATAGCGTTTCTAAATGGACGTCTGGGAAAAACGCTGCTTCGCCTGGCGATGCCTGTGTCACGTCCACTTCATCTAACGGCCCTGCAGCGCATGTATGGTGATCCCAGGCGCGTTTCTCCGGGAACAGTGGATGGCTATTCATCCCGCCTGCTGCGACCAGGCAGAGTACATAACATTCTGAACACCTTGAGCCACTGGGAAAAAGACATAACGGCTTTGCGCAAAGCGATTCCCCAGGTAAAGGCCCGCTCTCTGCTGATCTGGGGAACACGCGATGGAGCCGTGGACCTGCGGTCATCTGAACCTCTCATGCGGGCGATGCCTGAATGCGACCGGGCGCTGATTGAGGGAGCAGGACATTTGCCCTTTGAAGAAACGCCGGAGGAGTTTAACCGGCTGGTGCTGAATTTTCTGGCGAGAGCCAAAGCTTAAAACTAGACCATTGCGGCCAAGGCCTTAGCGGAAAACACCAGAATCTGCGTGAAGCTAAGGCACTTTAGGCACGTTCCAGATTTTTTGCGATTGTGCCACACTTAGAACTGTCACATGCGTGAGTATTTGAAATCGATGTGGGAGCGCGTTGATCGCGAGGCGTGGCAACGGTTCTTTATGGCCGTAGCAGGGCTCGGACTGGCGTTTGCCGCAGCGGTTTTTTCGTCAGTAGCGCGGGAGCGCGGCAACACCCTGGCCACCGTTATCTTCGCGCTTTCTGCCCTGTTTCTGGCCGCGGTTGTCGGGTTCCTTACGGTGCCTTTTCTCACGCAACGCGTAGTGGCCGCGCGCATGAAAGACGCCTTCCACTATGAACTGACGCGCGAAGGCGTGATCTATCTGGCCGTTTCATTCGTAATTGCCATAGCAGCGCTCAACACCGCGAATAATCTCCTGTTCATTGTGCTGGCGGCAATGCTGGCCGCAATTGTAGTTTCAGGAATCGCTTCAGCCGCGGTGCTGCGCCGGTTGGAGCTGGACATTATCGTCCCGAGTAACGCCTTTGCCACCAAGCCGATCCAGTTGCGCGTGAACCTGACCAATCCCCGGCTGTGGATGCCGGCGTTTTCCGTGAAAGTTTTCAGCCCGTCAGACAAAAAGAAAAGACGCCGTGGATGGGAATGGAGCAAGACCGAATTTATTTTTCCTAAACGCCGCCACTGGCTTCGCCTGCCCGACTATACATTTCGCAAGAAGCTCCCTCCGCCGGTGCTGGAGAAAATCCTGACTAAGGCGGTGTATTTCACCTTTATTGGCCCCAGGAACACAGTGGGCACGGAAATTGAGCTGGCCTTTCCCCGCCGTGGACATTACACGCAAGACGGCTTCAGCCTGGCCACGCGCTTCCCTTTTTCCTTTCTGATCAAAAGCCGCAAAGTCACTCTCGGTCGAGATCTGCTGGTCTATCCGGCGTTGCTGGAACCGGATGATTTTCTTGACGTGCTGCCCATGATTACCGGCGAATTTGTTTCCTACGTTCGCGGACGCGGCATTGAGTTATACCGCATCCGTGAGCACACGCCGCAGGATCCCGGACGCTTCGTTGACTGGAAAGCTACGGCCAAAACCGGAGCCCTTAAGGTGCGCGAATTTACACGCGAAGACGAACGCCGCCTGCGCTTGGTCTTCGATAATCCTGAGCCGGGCCGCGTTACACCACAGCAGTATGAGCGCGCGGTTTCCATGGCAGCATCGTTGGCATGCCATTTCAACGGCGAGAATATTGATCTCTCCTATGCCGGCTCCTGTTACGATGGCGGCCTGCATCTGCCGGACTTTCTCCGCTATCTGGCGACCATTCAGCCGGACAGCCGCGATCCCCAATTTCTTGATGCTCTGCCGGTTTCACAGGACTACAACGTAATCATCAGCGCCCGACCGCGCGGCACCCTGCCCAGCGCATTGTGGTTTAGCTCTTACGTCATTTATATGTAGTCGGAAAACCAAAAACTCTTACCACTGATTTTCACTGATGCCACTGATCTGAATAATTTGTAATCCAGGTTTTCTCTTTCGTTTTTTATCAGTGTCATCAGTGTTAATCAGTGGTGAGGGTTCACTCATCGCGCAGTGCCACCATTGGTTCAACCCGCATGGCGCGGCGTGCGGGGATATAACAAGCGGCCAGGGCCACCAGCGCCAGCATCGCAACCACACAAGCAAACGTGACTGGATCTTTCGCCGTAACGCCGAAGAGCAAACTGTTCATAAAGCGTGTGAGAGCCAGCGCTCCCGCCACTCCCAACACAACGCCCGCAGCAGTAAGCTTGCTGCCGTGGCCCATCACCAGGCGCAGAACATGGCTGTGCTGCGCGCCCAACGCCAAGCGAATACCAATTTCGCGCGTGCGCTGCGTCACCAGATACGCCAGCACGCTGTAAAGTCCCACAGCGGCCAGGAGCAAAGCGAGTCCGGCAAAGCTGCCGAGAAGATAGGTCTGTACCCCAGTGGATTGTGTCGCCTCGGCAATCACCGCTTCCATGGCGCGGGGCTGAAAAGTTGCCAGCGTGGAATCAAGCGCCGCAAGATTGCTGCGCAAAGGCTGCACCGCGCTCGCAGGAGCGCCGCTGGTCTTCACCACCACGGAGCCGCCAAAGGGAGCAGAGTCCAGAGCGGCCGTCACGGGATAATACGCCTGGGGAAACGGGCTCTTCTGGATGCCGAAAACGCTGGTGTCGCCCACCACGCCCAGCACGCGCACGGGAAGCGTTCCGCTATTGAGCTTGAAGATTTTTCCAACTGCATCCTGGTTGGGCCAGAAAGTTTTTGCCATGGCGCGATTGATGATCGCAACAAAATAAAGTTCCGGCGGAAGTTTTTTGAGATCGGGATTCTGCTTATAGAGCTCGCTAAGTTTCAGATTGATCTCATTAGTGTGCTCCATGTCCGCGGCGGAAAAAGTTTCGCCATGCAGAAACGGAATACCAAAAGCGCGGAAGTAGTCCGGCGTAATGGAGATGTTCTCCACCAGTTGGTTCGCGTGCGCGGGATCCGTGTCGCCGTCCACGGTTACGTAGCCATTGTTGCCGCCTTCGAGCGGAATCTCCGTGGTGATCGCGGCGGCCTGCACTCCGGGCAGATGCTGTATGCGCTCCAGGTAGCTGTCAATAAATCCGCGCCGTGAAGCTACGGTCGCGTACTTCTGCGCCGGCAGCATGATGGACATGGTCATTACATTTTGCGATTGCACGCCAACATCTGAGTTGCGCATCTTGCTGAAGCTGCGCAGCAGAAGCCCGGCGCCAGCCAGCAGGGCGAGAGACGCGGCAATTTCTACGATCACCAATCCATCGCGCAGCAAGCGCTGCCAGCCTAGTGGACTCACCACGGCCTGCGCGCTCGCTTTCAGCTCTTCACCCAGATCAGCGCCAGAGGCCTGCAATGCCGGAGCCAGTCCAAATAAAATTCCCACGACCATGCTCACCAGCACGGTAAACGCCAGCACCGTCAGGTCAAGTTCCACGGAGTTCACGCGCGGGATCGGCAAGGTATTGCTGGAGCGGATGACGATCACCGCCCACCATGCGCCGGTCAGTCCCAGAGCTGCGCCCATCAGGGAAAGCAAAACGCTTTCTGTGAGTAACTGGCGAACGACACGCTTTCGGCTGGCGCCCAGCACGGCGCGTAAAGCGATCTCGCGTTGGCGTCTGGTGGAGCGCGCCAGCAGAAGGTTGGCCACGTTCACGCACGCCACCAGCAACACCGCGGCCACGGCGATCAGCAGCACCAGCAGCTGCGGCCTCGATGATCCGGTGATCTGCTCTTTCAGCGGGACCACCACGGCTTCAATCTTGTCATTGTCGTACTGCTTTTCCAGGCGCCTGCTGATGGTCAGCAGGTCGGCGCGCGCAGCTTCAATGCTTGAGTCCGCTTTCACTCTGGCGATCGCGCGATATCCATGTGAGCCGCGCGGCCCCAGCGCTTTCTGCGCCATATCCAGCGGCGTCCAGATCTGGGTGTTTGCGGGATAGTTGAACCAGTCCGGCATCACACCCACCACCACATGTTCCACACTATTCAGCGCGATGGTCTTGCCCAGCACGTCCGGGCGTCCGCCAAAAAACTTTTTCCAGAAACCATGGCTGATCACCACCACATTGTTCTTGCCTTCATGGTCTTCTCCGGAAGCAAACCCTCGGCCCATGGCAGGCGCTACGCCCAGTACGGTAAAGAAATTGGCCTGCGTGTTGATGCCGGAAACCGGCTGCGCCTCGCCTGTCCCGCTGGCATTGAACGAACGCGGCCAGCTAAACAGCGCTGACGATTCCAGCGTCCGGTTTTGCTCCTGCCAGTCCAGATAATCCGGGCCGGTCAGGGGAAAGTTGCCGGGAGCAGCTTCCGTCTCCCATAGCTGCACCAGCCGGTCAGGATCTTTAAACGGTAACGGCCGCAGCAGCACCGCGTTGATCACGGAAAAGATGGCCGTGTTTGCGCCGATTCCCAGCGCCAGCGTGAGCACCGCGACAAAGGTAAATCCCGGGCTCTTGCGCAGCGTGCGCGCGCCATAGCGGATGTCCTGCATCAGCGTTTCAAAGAAAGAAATGCCGGTTTTCTGGTCCATAACATCTCCTTATACGACTGAGAAGGCGATTCGAGTGCCAAAAAATATTGGACTAAGTAGAAGGGCTTTAGTTAGTGGTGAAGTTTGCTATTGACAAAACGTCCATTAAGGCGCGGGCGAAGGGCGCCTGCGCTCCACTTTCGATCTAGGTTTCCTCTACTAATCCCTCAACGCAATCAGCGGATCCAGTCGCGACGCGCGCCAAGCAGGAACCCACGCGGCGACCAGCGCAACCAGCAGCAATAACATGGTGGCCGTGCCGAGCACCCAGGGATCTCCGGCGGTCACATGAAACAGCATCGACTGCAGCGTTCGCGCCGTGAGCACCGCGCCGCCGACGCCCAGCAGCAGGCCAGCCAGTGACCACTGCACAGCGCGACCAAGTACCAGCTTAATAATGTTGGGAGGCGTGGCGCCCAGGGCCATGCGCACCCCGATCTCACGCGTGCGCTGCACCACAAAGAATGACACAAGGCCATATAGTCCGACGGCGGCGCTCAGCAGCGCCATGGCGGCAAAGAGCGCCAGCAGCACGGCGCTGAACCGGGGACGCTGCGCCAGCTTGCCCACACGCTGGTCGAGCGTGATGATTTCGACGGGCAATGACGGATCCAGGCGATGGATCTCCGCGCGCAGCCATTGCTCCATCGGCTTCAGCGAGATGGAAGTCCGGACAAACGAAGTCCTGACAACCAAGGTGGCATTGCGCACGGCCGCAGGCGGCATGCGCGAGCCCAGTCCGTAGTCAGCCGCATGCGCGCGCAGCAGATAATACTCCGGCTCGTCCGCGCCGAGGATTCCCTGATTGCGCACGTCACCGGCGACGCCCACCACGGTAAACCACGGCGGCGCGTTGTTGACCTGCATTCGTTTGCCAATGGAATCCTCACCCGGAAATAGGCGCTCGGCCAGCGCGTGTCCCAGAATCATTACATTGGTATTCGGAGTGCGGTCCTGCTCGCGAAAGCTGCGTCCTTCAAGGATAGGGATGTTCAGCGCAGCAAAGTAATCGGGCGTTACCGCGCGCCACTCCACGGTCCCGCCGGTGCCTTCTGTAAATTTGGGACGGCCTTCCACTTCAATGCCGGCAAAAATAGTGGACCGCGCTGCGGTGGCCGGCGGTACAGAATCGCTCAAGGCAACGGCCGTGGCACCGGGCATGCTGCGCACCGATCTTTCGAGCTCTTCAAAAAAAGCCAGTTGCTGCGCGGGCGTCCGGTAGAGCTGCGGATTGAGCGCGATCTCCGCCGTAAGCACTCCGCCGCTGCTGATGCCTAGCGGACTGTTTTCAATGTTCCATAAACTGCGCAGCAGCAGGCCTGCGGCAAACATCAGCACCAGCGAGCCGGCGATTTGCCCGACGATCAACGCCTGCCGGAACCATCGCCGAGGGCCGCTCACTTCATGTGCGACGGTGAGCGCCTCAGGCCGCGCGCGCTGCAAGGCCGGAGCCAGACCAAACAAAGTTCCGGAAACAAGAGTAGCAATCAAGGCAAAGGCCAGAACGCGCAGGTCCAGCGCAGCTTGTTGCAAGTGCGGAATGCCTTCAGGGGCAATCGCGACAAAGCTGCGCATCAACACATAGGCGAGCAGGCATCCGGCGATGCCGCCCAGCGCACCGATGGTGAAACTTTCCGTGAGCGCCAGCAGCGCTAATCTTATGCGGCTTGCTCCCAGAGCCGAACGCACGGCGAGTTCACGCTGCCTTGAAGCCGATCGCGCGAGCAAAAGATTAGCCACGTTGGCGCAGGCAATCAGCAGCACGGCGAGCACTGCGCCCAGCAAAAGCCATGACGCCGTTTTTGCTTCATGGACCTGGCGGTCGCGTATGGAGCGAATTTTTAATTTCACTTCATTTCTGAAGCGTGCCGGCACAGAGTTCAGAAAATCTTTGAACAGCGGCTGCAACTGCAAGCCAGCCTGCTCCGCGGTGACTCCCGGTTTTAATCTGGCAAAGACACCGAGTACGGCGCCCTGTCCGCTTTGGCGTTGGGCAGCTTCATCCAGTTTTTGCGGCAGAATAATGTCCGCCGAGGCCAGCGTGGGAAGCTCAAACTCGCGGGGCAGCACGCCTATGATCATGTGGCTCTCGCCATCGACGGCGATAGTCTTGCCGACAACATTCGGGTCGCCGGCGAACCGGCTCTTCCACAGCGCATAGCTGATCAGGGCCACGCGCGGGCCATTGGGACGGTCTTCTTCGCGGGTAAAGTTGCGGCCGGACATTGACTGGCTGATGATCGGCTGCACGCCGAGCGTATCGAGAAAATTTGCTTCCACGCGGGCGCAGCCAACGCGCACAGGATTTTCCGCCGTGATGTCGCAGTCCCCCACGCCGCTCCACGATGTGAGCGACGCAAAGGGTGTCTGATGGTCTTTCCAATCAAAGTACTGCCGCCCCAGCATGAATTCCTGCCGCTCAATGGGCGCGGTGACGCCGACTGAAACCAGGCGACTATCCTCCGCATAAGGCAGGCTGCGAAACAACACGCGGTCCACCACGCTGAAGACTGCTGTGCTGGAGCCGATGCCGATGGCCATCACCAGAACGGCGCTGACGGTAAAGCCAGGGCTCTTGCGCAGTCGGCGCAATTCATAGCGAAATTCTTGTCCAGCAGCCTGCAGAATGGTTGCAACGCGCATGATTGTCTCCTTGTACTCCGAGGGCAGACGCAGTAAGGGACTCCGGTGCAGCGGGAAAAGTTCCCTGGAAATTTCTCACCACTGATTCACACGGATAAGCGGATTGGAAAAGAGTAATGGCAAACAAAATCTTTATTTGGTGTCGCCCCGCTGGGGCTTGATTTTTATTTACCAGCTACCCACCCTTTTCGGCTTCGCATCCCAACCCCGCCACGCGAAACCCGTGCGTGTCGGGGGCCCCGGTCGCTCGCCTTCAGGGTGGGCTAACTCATATCGCGCCTCCGGCGCTGGATGATTGTTTGAGAATACGGCCCATGCACTTACGAGTCATCAGCTAATTACTATTTGCTAATTACTAATTGCTACACTAATAAGCGATGGCTACCGCACCCCAGGACAAAGTGTCGCACCGCAAGCCTGACCTGAGCGTAAGTTTTGCCGGCATCACGTTCAAGAATCCGGTGATCGCCGCCGGTGGAACGTTTGGCTACGGCATTGAGTTTGAAGATATTGTCACGCTGGAAAAGCTGGGCGGCTTTGTGACCAAAGGACTCTCGTATGAGCCGATGGTGGGCAATCCGCCGCCGCGGTTGTTTGAGACGGCTGCGGGCATGCTGAACTCGATTGGGCTGCAGAATATTGGCGCGCGCGCCTTCATTGACGAAAAGCTGCCTAAGCTGGCGGCCAAGAAAAACGTGGTGGTGATTGCCAACGTGTTTGGCTATACCCGCGAAGAATACCAGGCGACGATCCGCATATTGAATGAAGCGGAAGGCATTGCCGCGTATGAATTGAATGTCTCCTGTCCGAATACGAGCCACGGCGGCATGGTGTTTGGCACCGACCGCGCTCTGCTGGAAGAACTGGTAGCCAGTTGCAAGGCAGCGGCGGCGCGTCCGCTGATTGTGAAGCTCTCACCGAACGTGACCAATATTGCGGCCATGGCCAAGTCCGCGGAGAACGCCGGCGCGGACGCTATCTCACTGATCAATACTTTTGTCGGCATGGCGATTGACGCCAAGACGCGCAAGCCGCGCATCTCCAATGTGACGGCAGGCTTGAGCGGCCCGGCAATTAAGCCGATTGCCCTACGCATGGTCTATGAAGCGGCGCACACGGTGGAAATTCCGGTGATCGGGATGGGCGGCATCACCACGGCAGAGGACGCAGTGGAGTTTATGCTGGCGGGCGCCGCGGCGGTGGAAGTGGGCACAGCGAACTTCTGGGACCCGTGCGCGACAGAGAAGATTGTGGATGGCCTGCAGCGCTGGTGCTTTGAGAATCGGGTGAAGCGGATTACCGATTTGATTGGAACGCTGGAGACGGAATAGCTTTTGGCTTTTGGCTTTTGGCTTTTGGCTTTTGGCTCTTGGCTCTTGGCCCTCAGGTCATGGTCTTGGGCGGTTAGGGTGAGCTAGCATGGTATCTCGGTTAAGTCATGCCCTTCATTTTAAGTTGTCTCCTCTGAAAATTCAGACGTCTTCAAATTCTTCAAAACTACGCATTTTCAAGTCAGGCCAGGCATTGATGGGTTTGCGTGCATACCTGCTGCGAGAATGGGGCATATCCCTGGTCGCTCAGCTTATCGCGCGATGAGCGAGCAACCCGCGCCAGCTTACAACACTCGAACTATACAAGACTTTACAATTGTGTGACATCCTGAATGGGCGGGATGCGCATACCCACAGACACGGCCGTGGATCACGGCAACTTCAAAATTCATTGCTTTTGTATGGGAGACAAAATGATGAAACGTACACTCACATTTCTAGGGCTGCTGATGTTTCTGGGAGCAGCGGCATTCGCGCAGGGGCATATGGACGCCAATGAAAGAGACGTCCGCATTGTTGAAGGCCCCAGCATTTCCAACGTTACGGAGCACTCGGCAAGGATTGAGTGGGTCACTACTTCCGCTGGCGCAAACCATGTGGTTTATCGCGTGGCCGGCAGCAATCAGGAATGGCAATCGGCATATCACCAGGGTGGCGGCACGCGTCATTTTCTGGAATTGAATAATCTGGAGCCGGGCAGAACGTATGAATGGAAGATCCTGACGCGTGATGGCGACGTACGGAAAACCGGTCAGTTCCAGACAGAAGGCCATGGCCGACATGGACGGAACGAAGGATACGGTGGAAGAGTTCCGCTGTATCGCTCTGTCAATGCAAATGGCGGGCACTTCTACAGCACTAACGCCAATGATCAGAATCGACGGGATTACAGAGCGGAAGGCTCCACTGGATACCTGATGGGCACACAAAGACGTGGAACGGTCCCACTCTATAGCCTGTCCAACGCGAACGGAGACTCCCTATTGACGACGGATGTGAATGAAATTGGCCGCATGCAGGCAGGTGGATATCGCAACGATGGTGTGATTGGCTATTTGGCAACTTCACAGGTAGAAGGCACAGTGCCATTTTATCGTCTGGTAAGGCCCGATGGCAGCGCCCATTTCTTTACGGCCTCACCTCAGGAACGAGATCAAGCTCTGCGCAGCGGCGGCTGGAGTGAAGAAGGCGTGACAGGATTTATCTGGGTGCAATAAGCGTTGGTCGAAGAAGCAGATTCGAGGGAAAAAAGGCGGTTTATCTTTCTTTCAGAAAATCCTGCGTGATCTCGGGTAGCTTCTCGCGGATCTGACTGGGCAGCCGGTCATGGATGCGTCGGGCTTGTATGCGGGCCACGTCAGCCACCACTACCGGCGCCGGAGTAGCCACAGCCACAATCAGCCATACGACGCTGAAGAAAAGGAATCCCGCCAGGGCAATTAATTCCAGAACAAGCGCATGCCGGGGAGAAAAATGCCGCACTGCGCCGAAAGCTACCAGAAACATGACGGCGGAAACCGTGGCCACAATCATGAGGCCAATATCAATGGTACGGTGCAGGACCTGGCGCGATCGGCAATGGGCGCACTCCGCCAGATGCGCTTCGTAGTCGCCTCGCATCTCGGGCGCTAAGCCTGAAATGTCGAATCTCCACCCCGCTAAAATATCGCCCACGACACGATCACTACAAATATTGCTCATCGACTTGCCTGAATACTGCGCAAAAAACCTCATGCCCCAAGATTGGGATAGGATAAGTCTATTCTCATCCCAGATTAAGTTTTGTATAGGCTATCTTCTCACCCCAGGCAGAGAGGCTGCAATGGGTGATCCTGTTGGGCCAGTTTTAGCGCGCAAGATTGAAAAAGGTTCATCTTTCCGCCTAAGGCCTTATGGGCTGTTTCCCGGGCCACTTCTGGGTGGTTATTGTGCTCAGAGAGATGCGCCAGCACCAGGAACGCCGCCTGGCCGTCATAGTCTTTCTCAAAGAATTCTGCCAGGGCCGTATTGGAAAGATGCCCTACACGGCTCATGACCCGCTGCTTCACCATCCACGGATAAGGCCCGTTACGCAGCATCTCCAGGTCGTGGTTTGACTCAATCATCAACCCGTCACAGCGACGCAGATGGTCTTTTACGCTGAAGGGCAGATAGCCCAGGTCAGTGACCACGCCAATCTTTACTCCGTCCGCTTTAAACGTAAAGCCACACGGATCAGCCGCATCATGCGGAATAGTAAACGCCGTAACTGTGATGTCCGCAATGCTGAAGCTGCGACCCACCTGAAAGTGTTCCCGACGCTCCAGCTTTGCCGGCTTCCCCTCAGGATCTTTGGTCGACCGCCGCCAGCTATGGTACGTGGCCTCAGTAATGTAAACGGGGATTTGCAGTTTGCGCGCCAGCACCTGCAGTCCAGCAACGTGGTCCTGGTGCTCGTGCGAAATCACAATCCCTTTGAGCTTTTGCGGATCTTCTCCCGCAACCTTCATGCGCTTGAGCGTCTCTCGGCAGGAAATCCCGGCGTCCACCAGGATGCTGGCGCTAGAACTTGAGAGCACGGTTGCGTTCCCTTTGCTCCCACTCGCCAGGACTGTCATTCTCATCGCCACTGAATGGCAGAATAACGTTTATCCGCCCTGCATGGGAGTAGCAAACTAGTTAACACGCTGGAAATCTCGCTGTAGTCCGGTCTTTAAAGAGTCTTGCCTGTCTTTAATCTGTGGCTTATATGAATCTGTGGCTGATGTGAATCTGTGGCTGATGTAAATCTGTGGCCGGTGTAAATCTTTGGCGGATGTGCCGATGATGAAAAAACGTTTGGACTGTAGTCATATTGAATGCCAGACCTTTGGAGCCTATCCGCGTTCATCCGTTTTCATTCGCGATAAGATTTTTTGTGCCATCGCTCATTTCATCTGGACATCGATCACCATATCTTTTTTGCCCGTCTTGTCCGTGCATTCACCATAGGTCCACACCTTGGGCGGGTCCATGCGATAGCCAGCCGCAATGTGGTCCAGAATGTCAGCCACCAGCGCATTTTTCATCTCGATAATCATTGGCGGTGAGATCACTTTCTTCGTCGTGCTCATTTTGCGCGGCAAGCGGACATGGTTTTTGCGCAGAAACGCTGCTACTTCCGGTGCGCGCCATAGCGCTGCAAGGGCAGCATCAGGTTCGCGGTCTTCCACAATACGGAACTCCCGCACACGAACCTTCAATAACGCGGCTTTCGTTCCGCTATCCACCACGCGCACGCCGCTCTCGCGCGATTCCCGCCAATAAATATTCTGGTACTGATTGGATATCTCCTGCAGCGCCTCGTTCATCGGTTCCAATTTCACCGGCGGATGCAATGGATACGGATCGCTCATGCCGTTCTCACCGCACTCGCCATGCAGGATCACCGCTCCATTGCGATGGGCCGTATTCAAAATGCGCGCGGCGGCAGAAGCAACATCCGTCTCCGCCATTTCGACGCTTGGCTTGCTCGGACTACTCTGGGGCCCAGCCTTGGCTGGCGACGCATCTTTCGCCGCTTCCGGCGCGGGCTTCCCGCAGCCAGAAGCAAAGAGCGCCAACACCAGGCAAGCGCAGGCAACGTGGGTTTTGCTGAAAGTTAAATTTGCATTCATGAGATTTAAAAGACTGCAGAGAGAATAACGGTGGGCCTATTTAAAGACAAGCAACAGCCGGTTGCGTTTGGGATCGCGGCGGTTGGTTCCCGGCTATTTTTAGGTCTAGGTTCTAGTTGGTTAAGCTTCCTCGTGCCAAATTGAAACTTCAACCTTTTGAAATTCGGAAATAGCTAAACTGAAACAATCGGCCAGCCATTATTTTTATAGTTAATTACTAATTAACTACTTGCAGAGCCACTCCGGCTCATTTATAAACCTGCAACCACCCCTATAGGCCCCCTCTGTTTTCTATTGCGACATACGTTCAACTATTGCCGATCAAACGACTGGAGAAGCCTTGATGAAACTTATCCGCTGGATATTGGTCCTGGTAGCCCTTTTTAGCATGAGCAGTTTTCTCCTGTCTCAGAGCGCGCCGAGTATTGAAAACGGATTCAAGTCGTTTGGTAGTTATCACGGTGGTGAATTAGATACCGTGAACTTGCAAACCGGCAATCTGATGTTCCACATCCCCATATCTTCCTATCCGCAGCGCGGAGGGAAGCTGAGCGTGAATTATCTGGTGCAGGGGAGTTCCAAGAACTGGGAGGTAGGGATATGGACCGATAACCAGCAAATTGAGCACCAAAAGTGGATATTGAAGGAGTCGCCGGGAGTCTACTCTATGAGTTCCAGCGGCGTTTCTTTTATTGACCCCGGCCTTTTTGAGTTGCACCGGAACCGTCATGTTGCAACGGATTTTACCGGAAACCCGACCTATTCGGTGGATGACTATGCCATAGCAACAGCAGACGGCGGTTGGCACTGGCTGAGCGGCAGCACGGCAAGCGGCCAATTGATGACCATGGATGGTTCGGGTATCCAGGTCATTGTAACGCACGGCATCAAGCCAGATCTCTCTGATGATACGGCGACGGTGATTTTCCGTGATGGCACGCAATATTTCCTGTCCAACTTTTCTGTCCTCATGCCCACTACGGGGCAGGGCAATAATGTGTCCGGTAAATTTTTTCAGCCTGAGCTGGTCCTGGATGCATGGGGCACCACGCAGACGGCCTTCGATGCAGGCCTGGCAGGTAACGGCATCGATGCGAATGAGAACATTCTGTCTCTTCCTACCGATACATTGGGGCGTAATGTTAGTGGCACCAATTCTCCCACCAGCGATTACCTCAACTGTGTAACAACGCGCCCCATAACCAGCGCTGCCATCTTCAATGCTCCTGGTCCGGATGGTCGCAGCTCCACTTTTAAGGTTTGCGTGACCAGTTTTGTTCCAACGGCGGCTTTTTCCCAGCCCAATGTAGACCCGCCAAGCGGTGCAGCCGCTCCCTGGCAGTTGGACAGCTATGCCCAAGGGACCGGTTCTTATATTGGCAGCATTGTTATGCCGGACCAGAACCATTGGTCGTTCGATTACGACGATTTTGGCAATGTAACCAAAATCACCTTGCCCACCGGCGGCAACATCAGCTATCAGTGGACGGAAATCCCAGACAGCTGCGCCGACGGAAGCTTGACCCGGGTCAGCCGCGCAGTTTCAACCCGCACCACGCACGACAATAACGGCAATTCTTATCAGTGGAGCTACGCCTGGGGGACGCTACAACAGGATGGCACCATCACGAATTACGTTCTCGACCCCAATAACAATGAGACAGCGCACGTCTTTCATTCGGTCACAACACGCCCATGCGATTTTTATGAGGTCGAAACACGCAGCTACCAAGGGACTCACGCAAGCGGCACGCTGCTTCATACCGTGGACACACATTATCAGGCGGATTTTGGATATACCGCGGAGAGCACATTTGCGGCAGACGTAGTGCCGGACATAATCACCACAACGCTGCCGAACGGGAAGGTAAGCAAAGTCGTGCGCCAGTATGATAGCGGCTCCTTAGGCACGTCCTACGGCAAGGTAACGAATGAAAAAGTTTACGATTATTCTGGAGCGCTGCTGAAAGAAACGGCTACTACTTACCAGTGGCAGGCAAATTCGGCCTATCTGGATGCAGGGTTTCTTGATCTACCGGCATCAATCGTCGTAAAAGATGGCGCGGGCTGCGCCCTGGCGCAAACCGATTACATTTATGACGAAGCGCTTTACCTGACTGCATACACGGGAACGCTGCCCGCGGGTACCCATCAGGCCGCACCAGGTGGTACCGTGCGGGGCAATTTGACAACGGTAAAAAAATGGCTCGCGCCAACTAGCTCCTGCAGTCCTTTGAGTGGCACCCCTATCACCAGCCACACAAAGTGGTACGACACCGGAGTGCCCTATCAGACGATTGATCCTCTGGGCCACACCACCACTCTCTCTTACGATTCGGCCTATGCCGGAGCTTATGTCACCCAAACATGCTCGCCCCAAACCGGCGCAGTAACGCATTGCGTCAGCGGAACATACGATTTCATCACGGGATTGCTGGAAAGCCTGACCAATGAGAATGCCACCACTCAGGCTAGTGGCAATACGACGGGAGATTCCGGCCACACGTCAAACTTTGCTTATGATACTTCCTGGCGTCTGACTTCAGCGCAAGCTCCGCCTGATCCCAGCAATGGCAATGCCCGCGCAACAACCACACTCACTCCATCCCTGCCTAATGCATTCCCGCTCAACGTGCAGCAGTCAAAATCCATAACACCCATAATGAGTGATTCAGTTACCACAACTTTTGATGGTCTTGCGCAGCCTTTTGAAACGCAACACGCCGTTCCGGGAAATACTGCCACGGCCATGACCACGTATGACGGCCTCGGCCAGATAAAGACCGTAACCAACCCGTATTTCACCACCTCGGATCCAACTTACGGACTCACGCAGATGCTGTATGACGGCCTGGGGCGCGTATATCAGACCACGCGGCAGGATGGCAGCATCAGCAGCGTGAACTATCAAACGCCCTGCACCACAACCAAGGATGAAGCGGGCAAGCAGCACCGCACCTGTTCGGATGCTCTGGGCCGGCTGGTAGAAGTGGATGAGCCAAACCCGGCAGCCGGGGCCACTGCAGCTTACGGCACGCTTTCACTTGTCGGCACATTGCAAAGCCATCTAATCAGCGGGAGCGCGGCTGTAAAAGCCAGCGCCACAGTCGGTATCTGGAGCCAGGACGGCTCAGGTGCGGACCTGCATATTGATGATCCGAGCGAACCTTGCCCGCCATTTGGCCAGAATTGTCCGCAAATTTATGACAGCGGCTGGGTACGCGTGACCATCAACGGGATCTCTTCTCAGGCCAGCTATAGCCAATTTGTCACGGATTCATCGCTCGCATCGAGCCTGGCAACTGCTATCAATGGCAGCGGCGCAAACGTTTATGTACTCGCCAGCGCAAGTGGCGCCTCGATCACCCTGCAAGCAAAGAATGCTGGCGTGGCGGGGAATGCCATCACCGTCTCAACAGCCTGGGCCAGCAACGATCCTGGAGATTTCGGCGGTGGCTCGTTTAGCGACACGTCGAGTAGCACCCTTACTGGCGGCGCGGATGCCGTTAATCCAGTAACCATCCCGGACCAGGGCATAGTCACGCTTACCATTGGTTCGTTTACCGCCAGTGCGCCTTATAGCCAGAGCGGGAACAGCACAGCCGCGCTGGTTGCATCCGCCCTGGCCAGCAGCGGTTCCACAGGACTGAATCGTGCGGGCTCTCCCGTGATCGCCGTTGCCACAGGCAGCTCGATAACGCTTACTTACGCAACCCTGGGCACGGCGGGAAATGGTGTTATTGAAACTCCCAGCTCGCAGAGCACGCAAACGCAATGGACGTTCTCACCATCCTTTACCGGCACCAGCACAACCCTGGGAAATGGTCTGGCCGCCGGTGACGTTAGCAACAATCCTCTGATTACGCTGTATCAGTATGACGGACTAGGAAACCTGATCTGTGTGGAACAGCACGGCGGGGTCACGGGCACTGGCTGCAGCGCTGCGCCATCTTCAGACGCCACCAGCGCATGGCGCGTCCGGCGGTTTACCTACGATTCTCTGTCCCGGCTGCTGACCGCGCACAATCCTGAATCAGGCACGATCACCTATACCTACGACGCTGATGGCGAGCTGCAGCAGAAGACCTCTCCGGCGCCGAATCAAACGGGGACGGCTACGCAGACGGTCAGCTACTGTTATGACGCATTGCATCGCGTTACCAGCAAGGGCTATGGAGCGCAGAGCTGTCCGCTTTCAACTTCAGTAGTGACGTACAGCTATGATTCAGGCACAAACGCCAAAGGCAAGCTGACCTCACTTACAGACCAGGCCGGAACGGCCAGCTATACCTATGACATCCTGGGCAGGTTGGCAACGGAAACGCGTACTCTCACCGGAGCCAACAACGCCGCAATCTCCAAGAACCTCGCTTACGCATACAACCTTGATGGCTCGCTGAAGACGCTTACTTATCCGAGCACCAAGATCATTACGTATACCCCGGATTCCGCTGGACGAATGCTCTCCGCTGTGGATAGTGCAAGCGGAATCAATTACGTGACCGGCGCGGCTTATGGTCCTGACGGCTCTATCACAGGCTTCGTCAGCGGCAACAGCGGGACCTTTGCAGGCATTACGAACGCATTCGTTTATAACAAGCGCCTTCAGCCGCTCACCATGTCGGCCACGGCGCCCAGCCAGACCGTGTATTCCATCGGCTACGACTTCCATGCAGGAACTGGAATAGCGGGAAGCGGAAGCGATAATGGAAATGTCTTTGGCATAACCAACTACAAAGACACCACGCGTTCACAAACTTTCACATACGATCCGCTGAACCGGCTGATTTCAGCCCAGAACGCCGGCACCGACTGCTCCGTGAATGTTCTTGGTGGAAACAAGAAATTCTGGGGCAATACCTACAGCTATGACGCCTGGGGCAATCTCCTGAATAAAACCAAGATTAGTACGGCCTGCGCTGGAGAAGGCCTGAGCGTCACAGCAGACGCGCACAACTGGATTCACGCCACATCGCCCGACTATCAATATGATGCCGCCGGCAACATGACCTTCAACGCCACACCGCCAACACAAACCTACACCTATGATCAGGAAAACCGGCTCA
>Ga0206965_10044_pt2 | contig 36583 bp, 32 predicted proteins | sample Alteio_BWOrgHeat_26_FD_152973 | JGI IMG/M metagenome (GOLD analysis project Ga0206965, IMG submission 152973) | Enriched cells from forest soil in Barre Woods Harvard Forest LTER site, Petersham, Massachusetts, United States -... | ecosystem: Environmental > Terrestrial > Soil > Temperate forest >...
TGGCAAAATCTGTCAGAGATCGAGTGAGCCGGTCAACCTTATACACGACCAATGTGTCTATCTTTCCTGAGTCAATGTCCTCCAGGAGAAGTTTCAAAGCGGGTCTTTCAAGGGAGCCTCCGGAGTAGCCGCCATCATCGTAACGAGTCTCGACGAGGCGCCACCCCTCGTGCCTTTGGCTTAAGATATAGGCTTGGCACGCTTCGCGCTGCGCGTCAAGTGAATTGAACGACTGTTCGAGGCCCTCCTCCGACGACTTTCGGGTGTAGATAGCACAGCGTACCGCCGTTCTATTGGGAGCGACCATTGGACCTGCTTTCGCGATGCTTGGAACGGGATTTAACCCCGAAGAATACAGGTCCCGACCACCTTGTACTGGTGATCAGTCGTGCGATTTCAGACAAGCTGCCGTAGAGCTGTCCTTGGTATTCGTACCCTCGCTCAGCCACGATAACGTTATGGATTTGGCCTTTCCACTCCCGAATTAATCGAGTGCCGGGCTTTATTCGGAGCGAAATTCCCGCAGCTTTCTGCATGTTTTCAGCGAGCAGTTGCCTGAGTCGCCGTCTTGTTATCGCCCTACGCGGGCAGGCTTTTTCTTGGATTGTGTAGGCAAGAACGCGAACCATGACGTCCTTGCGGAGCTCTTCGGACGGTGGACTATCAAATAGCTGTCGCCATAAGCCGCGCAAGGCGGTGCGATCATATTGGCGCAGCGATTCGAGTTGTTTTGAGATTTCTTCGGACAAAACGCATCCTCCAGCAGAGGACATTTACGCTCTCTTTGCGAACTTAATCAAGTTGACTTTAGGCAAAGATGGAGAAGTTAGTAAAATGCCGGGCTGTGCAGCCGCCTGATTTCCGTGAGGCTCGCTAAAACGCCCTTGAAAACTTTGCCCCGCCCCGTAGGATCCGAACCTACAAGGAATTGGAACGCTCTCGGAGCTTGCTTACAGAACCACAACAGCTATACCTATCACCCATGTTTAACGCCACATTTTGTGTCTTGATCCAGCTCTCGCACCGCGTTATCTTATAGCGAATTAAAGACGAAAAAAGCAGTGGGCTTCGTCGCGGAAGTACAATATGAAGGAGCTATTCTCAGCATTCAGTGCAGCAGTATTTTACCCATTGGTAAGTTTGGTGTTACCGGGCCTGACCGCAATCATCGGATGGTTTTTCTACTTCATGAACCATTTCGCTTTTCGCCTGACAGTCAGTCAGAGTCACACTGAAACAGCATTCATTCTCATGCTTCTATCGATCTTCATAGGGACTGTCATTGATGACCTCGGGACGAGGTTAGAAAGTGCTTGGCTTGATCGTTGCCGTAACCGGAGGACGCGTGGCGCCCATGAAGAGGAATGGTGGGCATATTTGCGCAAACCCTTTGACGTGGAGCCTTCAGGCCGCCGTCACCTTCGTAAACTCGTTGTGCGATTGAAATTCGAGTTAGGGATTCCGATTGGGCTGGCAATCACAGGTGGCTCGGTCTGGATCAACCCAGCGATTAGTTATCGCTCTGCGCTTGGCATCACAGTTCTCGGACTGATTTTATTTGTCTATCTGCTGCTGGAAGCCGCAGCCACCCATGAAGTACTGGGCGAATTGCGTCATGAGTTGCTGAAGGATACGGCAGGAATGTTCACGCTTAGAGCGCCCAAACCTGTTCAGTCCGATAAGTCAATATCGTCACTGGGGCGTTAATCGTCCATGTTTGGTAATCGGGCTGCGTGGCGAGCCCGGCAGGACTCGAACCTGCGACCCTCTGCTTAGAAGGCAGATGCTCTATCCACCTGAGCTACGGGCTCACGAACGTTATTTTATCAGCGCTTCGGGGACATGGCATCTAATATCTCGACCGGTCAGCCCGTTCATAATCAACCCATATTATTTTTCGTACTCTTGTTGCGTTCATATTCCAACACTAACTCCAAAGCCGCATCCGGTGAAATTCGAAGTCTTTTTGCGCTTTCTTTGAGCTGGGTCAGAAACGGGAAATCACCGCTACGTGCAAACCGGGCGGGTTTCTTTTTCACACTGCCCCTTGTCTCCTGTACTAGCCGATCCACCGCCTGCTTCTTCGCTGCGATCCTGATATGGCTGTAATAGTTCAGTGCCTTTTCTGAAACGTGACCAGCTATAGCACGGACTGTTTCATCCGGCGACCCGCTCTCGAGCAGTTTTGTGATGGCCTGGTGCCTAAAGGTTGTGGGCGTAACCCAGTCCAATCCCGATGCTCGGGCGATTGCCCGGAATGCTCTGCGAATAAAACAAGGGCTGCCTGGTCGATTGGGATCATAGAGACCTTTCTGAATGCGAAATGGAATCAGGTAGTGGTGGGACACATTCGATCCACGTTCTTGCGCTAGTCCCAGAAGTTCCTGCACCGCAATGACCGCAATACTATTCAAAGGCACGGCTCTAACACGGTGACGGTTTTTTACTGTCACAGGAAGGTAGATAACGGGAGGGTCGTGAAGAAGAGCTATATTCTCAAGACGAAGGGTGCGTAGTTCGCATCCTGAGATCGTTGAATTTGACGTGAGGCGCGCAGCGTTGTACGCAGTCTTCCATTCCTGCTTTCGAGTAGCAAATCGAAAGAACCGATCTTCCTCCTCTGTTGTCATCACCTTTGGCGGGTCCCAGTTTTTCTCCGGAAGACGCTCATAGTACTTGCTTATTGGATGCCAGAGATCAGCCAGCGCAAGAATCTGAGAAAGCGCACTCAATTCGTGATTGATGAGCGAAGATCCGGTGCCACTACTAGTGCGCCACACCTGATATTGGCGGAAATGATCTTCATGGAAAGATGAAAGAGGGGTGTTCGGAGCAAAAAAACCTTGCAGCGTATTGAAATGATATTGATACGCTTCGAAGGAGCGTGGCCTCAGGTATTGCCTCCGCCTTTTGAGGTAAGCGAGACAAGCTGTTGCGAGTGGCAAATCTGGCGATAGAGGAGGTGTGTTTTCGTTTCTCGATGTGACAAGCATGATCTCCACAGTAAATACTTTGGAACCCATTTTCGTCGTGCTTGCACCAAGAAATGAGGTTTTTGGAAAGTGATTGTCACATTTGCGTCGCGAATATGGGTAGCGCTTCCGCTAGGTAGCGCAAGGGCTAATCGTGGGATTGCGGCTGGGCCGCCGTAGCTGAAGCCGTGAGCCGCCGGAATAGTGATTTTTGAATGGGTGCAGTAAGTACTACGTCATACGCGTCACGCATTTGTGCATATCCTGCAGGGATCGGGTGAACGCCATCTTGTGTGTAACCCGACTGGGTGAGAAACACTTGCTCGAGGTCGACAATAGGGACATTCATTTGACGGATTCCCTGATCTATTAAATCGGCTGGTCCGTCAAGGCTGTTGCCATCCGGAAACGCTGGGCTTCCTGCGGAAAAACTAGGATCGAAATGGTAAATTGTTGCAACAATCGGATGTGCGCCACGTGCTATGCAAAGCTGCACCATAGACTGAATATCGCTGATTGCTTGTTGAGGATCGCGGCCTTGGATTAGATTATTCCACCCCGCATATATAACGACAATGTTAGGTGGCGTAACCGTTTGGCAGGTCTGTGATGTTGCCGATCCTTGACACACATTGCTTCCAGAAAGGATCTCAGGCAGTCTAGCAAGCATTTCATCTGTACGCTGACCTTCAATTCCAGCGTCCAAATAGTTTTTGCCTGGAAAATACGCATTCAAGTCCCAACGGTTGGTGATTGAATCGCCGAGAAAGACTGTGCCGGAACGAGCAGTCGCGGTATCAGTAGAGATAGTTGGGGTTTTGCCGCCGCATCCAGCAAGCACCAGGAGCAGAGCAAAAATCGACGCCTTCATGCCCGCAAAGTGTAATCCAGAGCACCTGAAAAGACGAGCAAAAAGCTGGGTTACGTTGGTCGCTCAAACAGAAGTAGGAAGCGATTCCCGTTTCGTCCGACTGAACGGGCGGCGGACATTTTGCGGACGGTTTAAAGGATGATTCAAGAAAGGCCGTTCACAGAAGAACCAGAAAACCGTTGCGATCATCAGCAACTCTACAATTTGCATCGGAACAACCAGAAAATGAGGCATGCCGTGGATTGCCATCGTGTCGGCAATGAACCGTGTAGGCCGGAGATTGAACTGGTGCGTGAGGTAAAGACTGTAGGTAATCATTCCAAAGCCGGCCAATGCTTTGCCGGGAAGGCTTTGTTTGAAAGGCACATCCCAGCGGCGGAGCAGAATCAAGACCAGCGCGAAGATTGAGACAACGGCCCACTCTTTATATACCCAGCGAACGTCAACGGGATGAGCGTGCCATGCGACCAGGGAAATGACGGCAAAAACAACCAGCCCCACATCCATCAAAAGCGTTACTTTTCTGTTCATGTGCCGGCAGAGCCGGTAAAACACCAGCACGCCTATGGCGAAGTGCACCCAGTATTCGAAAAACAGGCCGTAAGAAACGGAAGGATATATCACGTTCCAGAGGAGACAAGGGATGGCGAGAAGCGCAACGCTGCGACGAATCGGAACTTTGAACAGCAGGGCAAGCGCGGCAAATGCGGCCATGAGCAGATAGAACTGCTCTTCATAATTGAGTGACCAGAATGCGGACACAAACAGATGGGTGTTCTCAGAAGGATAGCTCTTGGGATCGGCAACAAGATGTGTCCACTGGGTGAGGGTGAGGTTTTGTATCCATTCCCCAATTGAAGTGGAAATTTGATTTCCTGCTCCCACTGCCCGCTTTAGAAATCTGGTGGCCAGAAAGAACAACACGGCAAACAGGTAGGGAGGATAAATCCTTCGTAGCCGGCGCACCATAAATCCACCGAACCCAACACCATTCCTGAGGCACGATTCCGAGGTGCTGGCAATGCAGTAACCGCTAATGACAAAGAACACCATCACGCAGAGATGGCCAAGATTAAAGCTTCCACCAATGTCCAGATGATGGAACACGACTCCCAACGCCGCCAGTCCCCGCCAGGCATCGACCATGAAATAGCGGCTGTCCCAGGGACCCAGTTTAAGCGCCGCCTCTGCGTTATTGGCTGGGGGAAGCATTGGTGGAGACTGCATCAGGAATTGACCAATTTTATCACGCCGGATTGAGGCCACTCGCGCCGTGATTGAGTCGACGTTGTATCGAGAACGATTCATTCAAGCAGCCTGCGGGCTGCTTTTTTGCACTGCCCCGTTGTCGTTGCCGACGCGGGCAACGTCTGCCCCACGCAACGACACTTTGTAAGACATTGTTAATTTCAGAGTCGGCAACAAAAATGCTTTATCTCACAAGTAGCCAATCCCTCGCTGATAATTTTCGATTCTTACGTATTGATATTAGCTTAGACATTTTTTAGACTAAAGACACTTATGGCGCGCCCCGCATACAGCCAAGCTTACGAGACAGCGAAACTCGATCTGCTCAAACAGCTCCAGAAAAGAGACCAGATCGACCAGCAAATACACAAACTGCGGCAGACTGTGAAAGCATTGGGCGAACTGTGCGGCGCTGGCCCGGAAGAGATCGATAAGCTACTGCTAGTCGAGGGCTTTGCCCTTAATTCCACGATGGGATTTACAGACGCCATCCGGCGTTTGTTCCGCCTTCACCACAAAACCCTAAGTCCGGTTGAGATTCGCGTTGATCTTTTAAAAATCGGTATCGGCAAGGACCAGGTGAATTTGCTGTCGTCTATTCATACCGTTTTGCGCCGCATGGTGGAAGCCGGGGAGATTGAGAAGACAGAGAATTCGAGTTTTCAAGCCTGTGTCGCCCCTAAAGGGGCTTGATTTGTTTCCTGCCCAGAGAGAACACAATGCCGTAGAAGGGAAGATCATTCTTGAAAATAGGGGGAGAACTGCCGCAACAAATATTGAGGGCCGCATTATGATGCAAAAAATCGCTAGTACCAGCAGCCCCGATTTCCATACTGCGCTGCCTGGCATAGTTGAGACTCTCGGATTCCTGCGTCCCGATGATCCTCAAATCCGGTGCAGGCCTACCTGCTTCGGAATGAAGGGAACGGAGCTATCCATTGGCCGCTTACCAGCTCCGATATCGACGACTTCCGGAACGGAAGAGCTTACATCGTGATTTATGGGGAGTTTAACTATGACGACATCTTCCATGTCCATCATTGGGTACATTTTGCGGATGGAAGTCTTTTGCTGGGGGAGGAAACTACGAAGCCCAGCCATGCAGCAATTACAACAGCACAGACGACAATTATCGCTAGCCCTGTCACAGTGGCCCAGTATGGGCGAATCCGCGACATGACTCAAGTACGTTAGTACCGAGTGGAACGGACTCCGCCTGCTGACACGCGTGGGTTATGGACTGTGGCAGAAAGTTTATGGCGCAACGTACAAGTCAATGCAGGAAGTATTGCAAACAGAGCTTCCACGCAAAGCGGAGGCGGTCGCACAAGCCATATGTTGCTACGACAACACGAAAAAGAAATTTGCCGGGATAAATCGCTTCAGTGTTATGAATGTTCAATAAAGGATATGTGTGAGTAAATCAAGGAAAAGCAGTTGGGCATTTTCAGTCGGGTCTAAAGCTTCCGAAGAAACCCAACAAAGAACTGTACTTCCATCAAGAATGCGCAAGTCCAAACTTAAAACCAGTGTTCAACCCTTTCGAATCACCCTTTGATTCATCGCATAATCCGACATTCCAGGGCGATTTTCCTCAATCAGGGACTGGCGATACGCCCGCGAACCCCAGATGACTCGTTGCCAAGTTACCTTGTCCTGCCACCTTGCCAGAATGCTCTATCGGGCAGCTATCAGACTAGAACCCGCCAGATACGTTGAAAAGACCCATATAGAAATAAATTGGAATCATGAACATAAGTCCTCTTTGGCCACGTCACAGCAGTTGAGAATGCAATCATCTCTGTGCAAGGCGAATAAAACTGTGTAGCCTGTTTCCAGGCAGCATTAAATTTTGGAAATGGTCAACGATTAAGTAATCAGTTGGAGATTCAAACGCGGGTGGCCCCCGGCGATGGAAGAGCTCTTCCAATAGGACTTTAGTTCAGCGATTTGCTGCTAAACCTCCAATGAGGCCAATATGTTAATTGAAATGAAGCTGTGAAATCATTTTGTTTTTTCCCGGCAGTCAGAAGTGGAAAATTCCACCATTCGTATTGCAGCACGCTGGCAAGGAAAAGACGCGGGGTGAAGCTCCATTCTGACTTAAAGTGGATGTCGCGCAGATTTCCGCCCTGGAGAAATTCGTTGTCCGCCATCTCTTCGCGATAACCAAACTGGAACGTCTTGTCCGAAGAGATCCAGTATGTGCTGTCCGCGCGATAGGAAATTCCCTGCCGGCCCACAGTTGCATTGCCGATAATTCTGCCCTGGTTCGTGTAGCCATCCAGATAGCGCACGTTCCAATAAAAGAAACCGCCGGCGACAGGCTGCCGCAGGTTGGGCAAATTAGTGTATGCAGCCTCCACGCGGAGATCCAGATGCGGTATCCGGGGCACTTGTGAAAGATATAGACCGGGATTGTGCGCGGCGCGGCGGGGATAGCCGATCGGAGAAATCTCATCTTCTACGAACGAATCTTCGTAAAGAGTAAGCCATTTTCTGAAACCAGGAAGGCGATAGCTCAAATCGAATGTGGACCGCCGGTCACCCGGATCATTATCGCGGCCAACAGCATTGGTAGTAGCAAAGAGAGACTTTTCGACCGTCCCTAAAGTTATCGGAAAGTCAGGGCCGCCAAACAGTCCGGTGCGACCTACGCCGAACTCTAAGTATTGTGTGGGCTTAAAATTGACCTTTATGCCGTTCACCATTGGCTGTTTGCTCAAGCTTCGGCCAATCGAAAACACTGTTCCAACTGCCGGGTCCTGGGTTGAATCCCAGTGCTCTCCAGTCAGTTTACCCACCCAGAATTCTGAACGCATGGGCCCAAGCCATTTCAGGAAGCTAGGCAACACCTGCGGGTGCGTTTGATCAAAGCGAAGCAAGTAAATTGGCTCTGCATTGTTACTCCACAAAAATGGGTCCTCTGTGGGTCCGAGCCAGAGCGTTTGTTTGCCGAATGAGGTTTGCCAGCCGGCAAGGTTCAAAGATAGATAAGCATCGATCAGGCGAAACTGGTTAAAAGCCTGAACTTGCGAAGCCGATTGTGGTCCCTTAGAGTCAGCAATCTGAATGGCGTCCTGCACGGCCTGGGAGAAACCCGGCGACGAAGGCGCATGCTCCTGTTCACCCTGGACGTAAAACCCAAGCACGCCAGCAGAGCCGCTGGAAGAGAAGCCAGCCAAAGCGTTGACGCCCTTCTGATAAGGCCTCCCGTAGTCATTTACGATGGTCTGGCCAAAGTGGTAGCCATCTGTGAGCGGAGTGCCAGAGATTGAAGTTTGACGGGCATACACCGAGTCGAGCCCAATGTAGTCGGTCTCTTCACCTTTTAACTCGATGGAAAATTCACGGGCTAGCGCCGAATACAGCCTCCAGCCCTCGTCAGGATTGTACTCATCCACTTCGCTGGAAGCTTCTTCCACAAGCCGGGCACACTCTTTGCGCGTCCACGGGCGAATCCCCATGATTGCGGTTTTCAGCACGCCCAAGGCGGCCAGGCGATCGAATGCGGGATAGACCCAATTATCTATGGGAACATAAGGTGAGGCACGCTCTGAAGAGGCTGCGCCGTCCTCGGACGATGTCGGGACAAATGTACCGTAGCTAGGACCGCCTACTTCATTCTGATGATGAGCTTTATAAACCTGGCGGCCGATCAGCCATCCAACGGCACTGCCGACAAATGCGTCACTGGTGAAATGGTCGCGACCGGCAACACGGGCCATACTGACGCTGGTTGCAAGTCCATAAGCAAGTACCTGCGTAAGCGTGCCGGGATACTCATGGACCAAAACGCTTGCGGCCGACCAAGCCATCAGTGCATGGTTAGAAGGAAAAGAGGAGTTTAGGATCGAGCTGCTGTTATAGAAATCACCTTGACCGTTACCCTTATTGGGGCGTGCCCGCTGCGTAACCAGCTTCAAGGCCCCACCGACGATCAGACTGTTTCCGACCGCTTCCACGGCCAGGATGCCTGTTTCTTTTTTATGTTCATCTCCCTTGATCTTGCCCAATAAATACAAGCCACCGCTTCCGCCTACCAGGATTCCCACACCGGCGTTTGAAAGAGTATTGGCGTGTACGCTGAAAGTACTGGTACCCGTGATACGGGAGGTAATCTCCGCGTCAGCATTGATGAGGCCAACACTGAATCCGGTGAGGGGAATGATCCAGTTTAAGTCTTGAATGCGGGCCTTGAATGGGCTGGTCCATATGTCTTTCTGATCCTGGCCCATGTTACGCAAAAAACCGATGGGACTGTCACTAGCCGGACGGAAACCAATGGTCACTCCCGCAACAGGAATGGGTGTAGGTGCAGGGGGCTGCGGAAGATAAGGAATCTCGTGCGCGGATCTGGTAGCGATGTCCGGTCCGGCTGGTTGGCTTACATCCTGCGCCTTAAGGCCAGTCCCCAGGCAAACACCCAGGAGAATCACAGCGGCGGCCTGTCTACGATTGATCATTTCACAGCCATTTCTGTGGTTCGATTTAGGCGAGCACACTTGATAAAGTAAAGAACGGTGATCACCACAAGCAAAAGGCGCTTATTGATAAAAACCCGAACAGTTCTAGCTGGCAAGAAATAAGCGCTTTTTAGCTTCATCTTTTAAAGTCAATGAGAGCTGGGTCTCTCGCTAGGGCTAGAAAAAAATCGCTGCGTTAGTTCTATTGAGGAGAAGATAAATACAACCTAAATCTGGAAGCCAATTGATTCCTTTTACTCCTCCAACCACAGCCGACGCTAAGATGTCGCTGCTATTGGAGATTGCGCCGCTAGTCAAGCGATAAACCATAAGGTATAGTTCTCTCTCGGTAAAAACTCCATGAAATCTTAGGCTTTATCGCTTATCGGTGATGCGCGCTTGGCGTTTGGACTGAAAATTACTGAGGATACCTGCGTGTACACTCTTAAAAGTATCGCATTGCCGCAAGGAACGTTAGTGTAACTGCATGGTTTACTGGCGCTAGGAGAATCAATCGATTATACCCCTGTCGCACTCTAGCACTGATTACACAATTTCCAGTATGTGCGCCAGCTACTCTGTATGGCATACTTATAGACTCAACTCATCCAAAACGGACATGTCGTGAAAAAAAGTTTGATCGCCAAAAGTCTTCTGGCTTCCGCGCTGCTCGGGCCCTGGCTTCTACTTGCGCAACAGACGCAGGTTGCCGTTCCTTCCGGACCACAAGAAATTCCTATTCTCAAGTCCACGCCCCACACTCGAGATGATGTCGCAGACAGATATGCGGCTTTAGATTTAGAAACGATCACCCAGCTCTTGCGCGACAACCCCGCTCTGATGCTCGAAGTACGGAAGAAGCTTATCCGCCGCGCCTATGACCAGGGACATTTGGTTCAGCCCGGCGATTTTAGCAGCAACGACATTCTTGAACTTATCCGCGAAGACGCAGAGGCTCGCGTGATTGCGACTCAAGAAATTGTTCAACGTGACTACCTTGTTTTGCGACCTACCGAGCTCGAAGCCATTCAGAGGTATCAGAAAGAGCGCGGGTTACAGCGTGCAGAACTTTTGCAGGATGACTTAGAAAAGACTCAAGTGGAGTTGCTGGCCAAAGGCGCTGTCGTGGAATCGCAGCCTGGACCTCTGAAATCACGCTCTACTCCATCGGCGCCACCTCCGTCCTTGCAGGAAAAAAATGCAACTCCCGAGGTCGATCCACAGATTCGCAATAGCCTGCCTAGATCATCAGTCGCTTCGGTGGAAGGGGCTTTGCCGGGCACGGCAAGGCAGCAGCTTGCTTCTCTGTCACCGACAGTTTTTAATGGAACTGATAAAAATTCCGTGGATGCCATGATTGCGGCTTCCAGGGCAAAGCAGCTTCAGGCGTTGACACAATTCGCCGATGCCGGAGATGCGCAGGCCTCAAATCTTACGGCAGACGCTAGGACCACGCATCTTCCAGATTTTCGGCAGCGCACTTCCGGTGCGATGTCAGCGCAGTCAGAGGATACAACTGCGGAAGACTTCAGGCGGACAAATGTGCCCTATCGCAATCTGCCTGCGCTTTACGACATCTACATGCAGGCACCTTCTCCGACCGTTCCCCTGCGACGCTTCGGCGAAGATATCTTCACCAATTCCATCTCAAATCTCGATTATTTTCCCATGGACATGCCAGCAACCCCAGACTATGTGATCGGACCAGGCGATGGTTTGAACATTGAACTTTGGGGCCCAATATCACAACGGTTGCAGCGGGTAGTGGATCGTGAAGGCCGGGTGGCATTACCACAGGTGGGCGCAGTGCCTGTGGCAGGGAAGTCGCTTGAACAGGTACAGGGATACATCCAAAATGAACTCCGGCGAGAGTTCCTTGACATCCATGCGGACGTCTCCTTGTCGCGCTTGCACACCATCAGAGTCTACGTCGTCGGAGATGTGATGAACCCCGGAGCCTATGACATCAGCGCGCTTTCAACGCCCTTGAATGCCCTCTACGCGGCCGGTGGGCCGTCGCGGCGCGGTTCATTGCGGATAGGTCGACACTATCGAGGCAAGCAATTGGTTCAAGAGGTGGATCTCTACGATCTCATCCTGCACGGAGTGCGCGATGACATCAAGAGCTTCCAATCCGGCGATACGTTGTTGGTGCCTCCGCAGGGTCCAAGCGTAACGATTGAGGGAATGGTACGGCGCCCGGCGATTTACGAAATTGGCGCCGACGACAGCCTGTTGAACATGCTAAACACTGCGGGCGGTGTGCTACCCACAGGAACCTACAGGCGTATCGAGATTGAACGCACGGATGCTCATCGGGGCCACACGACATTGAAACTTGAAGTACCGGATGACGACACTCATGCCAACCAGACCCTAGAGAATTTCAAGATCCAGGACGAAGATGTGGTGCGAATCGCGCCGATTCTACCGTACAGCATGAGGTCGGTTTATCTAGATGGTCATGTGTTTAATCCTGGCAAGTACGCTTTTACCGAGGGCATGTCTTTGACGGACGCGATTAAAGCGGGCGGTAATCTCCTTCCAGAGGCCTTCATGGCACATGCGGAGGTGATTCGCCTCTCCCAACCGGACTTCCGTCCAATAGTGGTCGCTGTCGATTTAGGTAAGGCTCTCGCCGGCGACGCGAGTCAAGACTTGAAATTGCGACCGTTTGACACAGTGCGCATCTTTAGCAGGTTTGATTTTGAGGATCGTCCTGTCTTTGTGGTGTCTGGAGAAGTACGGCATCCGGGACCCATCAACTCCTCTGGAGACATTCATCTAGTCGATGCGATTTATTTGGCCGGAGGCCTTACTCCTGAGGCCGGCGTCAGTGGTGCTCAGATAGTTCGCCACGATCATGGGATTACCAATGTTTTTAGCGTTAACCTCTCCGATGCATTGAGTGGGAACGCTGAGGCGAACGTCTTGCTCAGGCCTCGCGATCAGCTTTTGATTCATCGTGCGTTGACGAATTTCGACCCGCCTAGCATTACGGTAGGCGGCGAAGTAATGAATCCGGGTCGGTTTCCTCTTGCATCAGGTCTCACTCTGATGCAAGCAATCCAGCTTGCAGGAGGAATGAAACGCAGCGCTGTGTCAGACCGAGTTGATGTCACCAGGTATGACTACAAGAGCGGAGTGAAAGTGGAGGGAGAACGTCTTACGGTTGATTTAAAGCAGATATCCGTCGATCCATCCAAGGATTTCGTGCTGCGCGACGGAGACACAATTGCAGTCCAGCAGGTCAAAGGCTTCAAGGACATCGGAGCAACGGTAACTTTGCAAGGCGAAGTTGGAGCGCCTAGTACGTATGGTATACAAGATGGCGAGCGCCTCAGTAGTCTATTGAAACGTGCAGGGGGCTTCACGGCAAACGCATACCCTGAAGGCATCTTTATTCAACGGGCAGAGCTTCGTGATATTGAAGAACGTAACCGTCTCGAGTTGATCCGTAGGTATGAATTGCAGGCGGCTAATATCAAGCCCAAGCAGGGGGCGGAGCCCGCGGATCTCGAGAACGCTCGCGCCGGGGTTGCGATGCAAGAGCGCCAGATTATCGATGGCTTGAAATCCCAACGTATTCTCGGTCGTCTCGTGGTGCACATCAATGGCAATATTAAGAATTGGGCGAACACGCCAAATGATGTGCAACTTCGTAAAGACGATTTCGTAATAATACCCAAAAGGCCCAATTTCGTCGTTGTGACTGGACAGGTCTACGCGGCCTCTGCTCTCGCTTATGTTCCAGGTCGTAACGCAAAGTGGTACCTGCAGAATAGCGGTGGAGTGACCGAGGTTGCCAGAACTAAGTCAGCGTTCATTGTGAGAGCCGACGGTTCCGTGTTAGGTCATGATACAGGAATGTTCGGAGGTAGCGTTCTTGACACAGCCATGAAGCCGGGGGATACATTGGTTGTACCAGAAAAGTTGATCGGCAGTCCGCCCGCGCTGAAAGCTTTATCAGACGTTGCGCAGGTAATTTCTGCTGCCGTTTTGTCAGCTAAGCTTGCGGGATTTTAAGCTTAACCAAGGTTGCGGGAGTGCGATCATGCCTAAAATCAGCTCTCAGGCTTTCACCGTTACCGCCGGACATTGGTTCTTCAAGCCCTGAGAGTAGCACTCCAGTAGGACTGGTACACCGCTAATAGCGGATAAAGAATGGCGATGTAAAGCATGGCATATATCGACGAAGAAATTGAATTAAAAGGCGCAACGCACCGCCCAAAAGGCGCTCGCAGTTACTATGATCTGCTCTCTCTGCTCTGGATGCATCGAAGAATTATCGCGCGTCTCCTGGTTGCGGGGATGCTTGCGGCCTTGATTGTATCGCTCCTGATTCCTAATAAGTTCGAATCTACTGTTAGGGTCCTCGCGCCGGAAGCCAATTCCGGACTAATGGGTCTTGCAGCAATGCTTGGGGGAGGAAAGGACTCCGCCGCCCTGTCTGCCGCTAGCCAGCTTTTCGAGACGAAAAGTTCCGACGCCTTGTCGGTTGATGTATTGCGTGGATCTACCGTGGAGGACGCATTGATTAATCAATTCGATCTGCGGCGTCACTATTGGACCAGATATTACAAAGTTGCCCGAGAGAAGCTCGAGAAGCGCACTGAAATCACTGAGGATAAGAAAAGCGGACTTATAACGATCACGGTCACCGACGAATCACAAGCCCGGGCGCAGCAGATGGCGCGGGCTTATGTAAGTGAGTTGGATCGCATTTTGACACGAATTAACACATCCTCTGCCGGGCGGCAGCGCGCGTTTATCGAAACCCGGCTGAATACAGTAAAGCAAGAGCTGCAACAAGCGGAAGTGGACATGAGCGCATTCCAAATGCGCACGGGCACCATTGAATTGGAACAGCAAACCAAAGCAACGGTCGATTCAATTGCGAGACTGCAGGCTGAACTTATTAGCGCACAAGCCGAGTTGGAAGGCCTTCAACAGATTTATACACATAGCAGTATTTCGGTAAAAACAGCAAATGCGAGGGTCGAAGAGCTGCGCCGCGAGCTGGATAAGCTTGTGGGCAGCGGCGGACCTGATGCCTCAACGAACAACCCATCAATTAATCTCAAGACATCGGAAATTGCCCCCCCTATCCGCAGAATGCCCATTATAGCGGTTCAATACCTAAACCTTTATCGCGATTTCAAAGTCAAACAGGCTGTCTTTGAGCTCCTGACGCAGCAATACGAAATGGCCAAAATCGAAGAAGCTAAAGATATCCGAACGATACGGGTTGTGGATGATGCTGGATTTCCGGAGAAGAAGTCGTGGCCTCCGCGCACTATTATCGTCATTGGTGCCGGCTTTGCTGTTTTGCTCGTCACTGCGTTTTATATCGTGACACGCGAAAGGGTGGCACAACTTTCCGAGGAGCATCCGGCGAGCAGGCTTTGGTACGAGTCACATCGCTATATCCACAAAGTGGCCCAAAAATTGAGGCGCCGGCAAGGGATGAGCAAGGGGGCAGCTGCCGGCTGAGTGCTTCTTAAAGTCAAAAGCGGGAAGGCCTGTCCGACCGAGAGCGCTTAGACATTCGGCTAAAGAGCGAAGAAATGATAGGGGAAAATTTTGTATCAAAATCTATTCCTCTACCCAGCTCTAAGGCAGGACCGCGACATTGTGACGTAACAGGAACTTAACTCACCATAAGGGCGGCTCTTCAATGGGCCATGGGCATCGGAGGCCTTTGTCGATAAAGAAACAAAGCTTTTGGGCGTTGAGCGATCAGGCCGCCTCAAGCATCGGTAATTTCTTTACGGCCGTGTATCTCGCTCGCGTGCTCAGCACCGCCGATTATGGCATTTTTGCGCTCCTCTACGGCAGCGTCGTCCTGTCAAACTCTCTTCTGTCTGGTGCAGTGGTCTACCCAATGCAAGTTCTGGCTTCTCGCGAAGGGGACCGCGCAGGGGCAATATTTCGGGCGGGGATGCAACTTACACTCGCGATTAGCTTTCCGTGCTCGCTAGCCGTGGCAGCATTAACTTTAGTGGTCCATCGTCCAACCCTTTTCGTAGCAATATTTTTCGCAACGCTCGCATGGCAGTTGCAGGAAACTGCACGACGCGCGCTGTTAAGTGAGTTGCGGTTTAAGACTGCATTGCTAGGGGACAGCGCAAGCTATGTGGGACAGGCGATACTTATTTTTCTCGTCTCAAAAAAAGGGGGCGTTTCGTTAGCCATGGTCTTCTGGCTTGTGTGCCTGACCTCACTATTAGCTCTCGGCCTCCAGCTCCTGCAGCTGAGGCAAAGTTTCCTGAGACGCTCAAGAATCGTTCGATACGCAGAGTTTTGGAGCCTAGGAAGCTGGGCGGTACTCACCAACTTGGTAGGCATGCTGCCAACCGTACAGGGTCTATTGTGGATTGTGAACATTGGCCTAGGTGCCGTTGGAGCAGGAATTTTACAGACCGCTGCGAACACAACCGGCGTTTTGCATCCTCTCCTCTTTACGTTAGGGAACATACTAGTACCAGCGATTGCGAATGCGGAGGCTGTGGGTGGAAGGAAGGGTGCTCGCGATACGGCTAGGTACTACGCCACGGTGTTTGGCGCGATGGTCATCCCATATGTGGCGCTACTATTCTTACTTCCTGGGCTGATTTTCAAAGTGATGTACGGCAATCGTGTTGAAGTAGGCGGATTTGAGTTTGTCGTTCGCTTTTTTGCCTTAGCTTATCTCGCCATCTTTGGCGCGCAGGTTCTTGGAGGCTGGCTGCGAGCACGCACTCAGCCAAGGCAAGACTTTATGGCTAATCTGTTTGCCGCGATTGTAATGCTCTTCGTGGGGCTTCCTTTGGCTTTTTTCATGGGTGTCAAAGGAGCGGCAATCACTTTCTTTATGTCGTCGGTAGCGAGGCTCGCGTATCAAACGATTTGCGTAAAAATGCGTTCCGAAAAAGTAGCGAGTGCAAGCCTCGCGGCAGGTCAGGTATGAATTTTGCACCTAAGCTTCGCGCGGACTGGAAAGCCAACAAAGGTAATCCCAAAGGCAGGATCATCACAAGTTATTTTCGCTGTGCACAATGGTTCGCGATTCGTAAGCGGCAAACTCTACTATGGCTACTTGGGCTCCCCGTTATGGTCTCATACCGATTGATAGTAGAGTGGCTACTCGGATGTGAGCTACCTGCGAAAACACGCGTTGGGGCAGGGCTGTTACTCTATCACGGACAGGGGCTGGTCATTAACGACAACACCATTATTGGTGCAGACTGCGTTCTCAGGCACAACACGACTATCGGTAACATCTTACGTGATGGACTTGCAAGCGGCTCTCCAGTCATCGGCAACAATGTGGAGGTTGGGGCAAATGTGTGCATTATTGGCGAGGTTATCATTGGCGATGGCGCAAAGATAGGTGCTGGTGCGGTGGTTATCATGAACGTCCCTGCAGGAGCAGTAGCCGTGGGAAATCCGGCTCGTATCGTGGGCCAGGACGCGGCGGTAGTTGGACGAAGTGAGGGCCAGATTTGAGCAATCCCAAATTTTCCGTAATCACCCCCGCCTATAACGCCAGCGCCTACATCGAGTCCACCATTCAGTCCGTGCTTCAGCAGAGCTTTGCGGATTTCGAGCACATCATTGTTGACGATCATTCGACCGACGCAACTCTAACCCTAGCCCAATCGTACGCAAACAAAGACAGTCGATTCCGTGTCTTACAAACTGACCAACGCTCGGGCGGGCCCGCTCGGCCGCGTAATATTGGTATCGCCTCCGCTCAAGGAACTTTTGTTGCTCTTCTGGATGCCGACGATCTGTGGGGACCAGACAAGTTGAGACATGATGCCTTGTTTCTCGCACAAAACCCCGAACTAGACGGTGTTTATTCGGGTTGTGACTATTTCCTCGGCGATCCTGCCAATGTGAGATTTCGTGTCCGGCCAAAAAAAATGAACCGGCGTATCCTTATCACAAACCCAATCCCCACGCTGACCTTTGCTTTCAAGCGCAGTTTGTTCTCAGAAGAGGGCTTTCGATTTGACGAGGAGCCAGCGTTGAGAGCAATTGAGGATTATCACCTAGCGCTCGAAATGTATCTGAAAGGAAAAAAATTCAATGTACGTCCTGGTTGTGATGCCTACTACCGGATGATGTCGAATGGGAGCATTTATTCCGCTAACGACAAAGAACTCAACATTCGACGCCATCTCTACAACTTTTCAAAAATGGCATGGAAGGCTCAGCTGCCCGCGAATACAGTACTCACGGCAGGCATGGCATTACTCGCGCTTCTGGCAGTACGGCGGGTCACCGGCAGGATATGAACGCTGCTACCGGAACAACCGTCGAAAACCTTGATGACGATTCGCAGCGCAACGCACTTTCAATAGTGCTTGCCGGCTTTGCATTTTTCATACAGTTCCGAGTAACGATTCCTTACCTTTTCTTCCAGTCGCATCCGGCGTACGGCACACTGACCGGCGCTGTAGGAATAGTCGTTTTTGTCGCGATCACCGCATTAATGTTGCTGTTCGAGACGCCGGAACGACTCGATGTCGATTTACCGAAGGGAATACGTTCCCTTTTTCTATTCTTGGCTTGGTCGGGCATATCGATTTGCTGGACGCTTGCGGCTTCCCGGACAGTCGCGACGATGTACTGGCTGCTCATTTGTCTTGAAGCAACCTATGCTTTAATTATGATCAGGTATACTGGCATCGACCGCGGAGTCAAAAGCTTTATCTATGGGTGGTATTATGGAGGAACCGCTGTCGCAGCGTGCGCGCTGATCACACAGCCCAGAGCTGAAGGTGGTTCTCGACTTGGAGATCCGCTGCTGCTCCACCCTAACCTGCTCGGCAACACGTGCGCTGTATCCCTCTTGTGTGGCTCATACGTATTGCTAACTTCCAAGCGGCGAAGCGTCGTTTTGGTTAGTGCGGGAATACAGGCCCTGGCGCTCATCCTAACCTTCAGCAAGACAGCTATGCTTGCGTTGCTAATTGCATATGCATTCTTATTTGTCCGTTTGCGCCTAACGTGGCGCCAGAGAACCATTGCGGTTGCGTCCTTCCTTACCGTGCTGTTGGCTTCGTACCAAAAGATCTCGGAATATCTGATTAATTACTTGGTTCAACAACAAGGTGGGGAGGCCCTTGATACATTTACGGGGCGCACCGTACTGTGGGCGGTTGTAGTTGGCATGTTGCCGGAGAGACTATGGTTCGGACACGGTTTCCTTTCGTTCCGGGATGTCGGACCGCAAATTTTTGAAGGAATACCAGTGGTGCATGCTCATAATGAGCTGTTAATGCTGCTGTTTACCGCGGGAATCATTGGCACTTTATTGGGATATGGAGTTTATGTTTGTCTTTTCATGAACATGAGACGGCTCAACAAATCAGGGGAAACAGTGCAACGTATGACTGCTCAGCTGGGGATCGCTTTCTTGATCTACCATCTTATTCGCAGTATTACCGAAGCGAGCCAATTCGAACTGCTCATGCCTTCGGCTTTGATCGTGGTTCTTTTCATTTATGCAGGGCATCATCTTGCGAAACCGAATGACCGGCGTGCTTAGACTTGTGGTTCCTCTGCTGGTTGGGGTGCTCGTGGGATTTCCTCGCGTACAGCGTTTGTACGGCCCCATGCCCTCGCGGATGGTTCCCGCGCAATTCTTTGGCATGCACATTCACTATGCTACAGATCAGACGTCCTGGCCGCACGCTCAAATCGGTAGCTGGAGGCTATGGGATAGCGGTGTATCTTGGTCAGAGCTTGAGCCGAGTCCGCACGAATGGAATTTTGAGAAGCTAGATCGCTTAGTGCAGCTTGCGAGTGCTCACCAAACCCAGGTGGTTCTGACGCTCGCATACACACCACGTTGGGCGTCACTCCGCCCCGATGAAAAATCGTCATCGGGCAGGATGGGGGCGGCGGCACCGCCCAGGGATCTCGCTGATTGGCGCGATTTCATTGCTACCGTCACGGCGCGCTATCGTGGCAAGATTCAATACTATGAGCTTTGGAATGAACCGAATGACCCTGGATTCTATTCGGGCGACTTGAAAACTATCGTGCAGATGGGAGTCGATGCTTATCGTATTATTAAAGCGATTGACCCACGTGCTGCAGTACTTTCCCCAGCAATGATGGGTTCGGGGCCAGGTCTTCGGATGCTCGATGCGTATCTCAAAGCCGGCGGCAAGGATACTTTCGATATCGTGAGCTATCACTTCTATGTCACTCCCCTTCCGCCCGAAGCAATGCTGAGTCTCGTGAATAAAGTTAAGGAAGTGATGAAAACAAATGGAATAGGGAGGCGACCGCTGTGGGCCACAGAAATCGGATGGACATCACCCTACAAATATGACTCCCAGACTTCGCCTGCTTTTGTTACACGCACCTACATCTTGAGCTGGGCTTCGGGAGTACAGCGGGTCTTCTGGTATGCGTGGGACAATCAGCACTGGTCGTCTATTCAAATGCTCATGTCTGATGGCCATACTGAGAACGGTTCATCGGTAGCATTCTCCAACGTAGAGAGATTCATGCTGGGGAAAAAACTTAAGGAGTGTAAACGTAGCGGCACGGATTGGAACTGTCTATTTCTCGATGCCAATTCAGACAAGCAGACAGCTGTGATGTGGACTGAGGATGGACATGTTGCGACAAGTAGCATTCCTTCTCAAGATATAGCAGAGGTCTTTCCTCTCACGCCGGCACCGCTGCTGCCGAACGCCAATGGTAAGGTCGCCTTCAACGGACAACCGGTTGTTATCGAAATGAAATAGGCTAGATACTCCGGAAGAGCGCCCCAACCCGCTCGTGGAACTGTTCGATAGTGAACTCAGCTTCATAGCGCTTCCGACTGGCCTTGCTCATTCGCTCTCTGAGCTCAGGATCGGACAACAACAGTTGCAACGCATCAGTAATTGCTGGTACGTTGCGTGGTTCGACTAAAATTGCACACTCTTCGTTTACGAGATCAGGTACCCCTCGCCAGCAAGTGCTGACAATAGGGAGAGCAAAGCTGAGCGCCTCAAGTAGTACTACCGGGAACGCCTCGGAAGCATAATATGTTGGAAAACAGAATATGTCACTGCTTCGAAAAGCATTGAGCTTTGAGTCCCCTGTAAGAACGCCTGGGAACTCGAACCAGTCCTCCAATCCGAATTCTCTCAGCATTCGGTTCGCTTTGGCCTCGATCTCACTGGAAAAAAATCTTCCTACGCATTTCACCTTGAACTCAAATCCACGTCGTTTAAGCTCGTTGCACGACTCGATGAGCACAAAAATACCCTTGTCCTCGCGCATCACCGCCACGAATAGTAGAGTCAGTGTACCCCTTCGTTCCGCAATGCCGCCCTTTCGTTCCGGAGCTTCATCCGGTATGCCATAGGGAATGATCACTTCTCGTTTCGCTTCGATTGCCCTTGCGTCGTTCGAAGTAGATTTTGAAAGGCGAATTGCAACTTCAGGGCGATGATATGCCAACTGCAGCAGAATTCTTTTCAAACCAGTCGAGCGTGCGATTAATTCTGAGATGCCGCTAGCATGAAAATGGAAAATGGTGGCCCGGAAAAGAAATCGTGTCGGGATAAGAAGCAATATGTCACGCACGGCGGGAACAAAGTTCGGCCCGGCTGGCGGATAGTAAAGTATCCGAGCACCGCGAAGACGCTGATTCCACACGCGAAATAGGATGCGAAAAAGCTCCTTGATTTTCGCTAATTTTATTTTGCCAATCTCATCTACCTCATTCGAAAACTGCATTCGAACATGGCTAAGTTTTACTCCGGGATATGCGCCCTCAAGAATGCGATTGATCATCACAGCTTGGCCGTGAAAAGGCGGAGGAGTCTGACCAACGACTACGATGCTATTCACACATCTAGCATAGCAAACAAGCACTCGTGGATCCTCACTTTTGCAAACTTGTCAGATCAGAAGGGGGACGCATTGGCTAGAGCCTCGACTCTTGTCTCCATCCGCCAAAGGTACATGGGGATTAAGCGAATCGCGCATGACAGCGGCTTTTCAGTATGCTAACATTCGCTTAAATATGGACGAACATCAGTCGCGGCTCAAAAAGGAGATTGAATGGTATGAGGGGGCATTCAACGCAACGCACCTTTTAAACCGGTGGCCCCTTTACTCACACAAGCGTAATGAGTCGTCGTACCACGTGGCCAAAGCTGCCTTAATGAGACAGGTGAAGAGCAGAGTTCGTCACGCTGAAAACGTCCTGGTCGCCCCGTGTGGGGTGTGGCGTGATTTGCCCTATCTCCAAAAGACTTGGCCGACTGCCAAATTTGTGGGAATCGATATCTCACCCAGCGCGTTGGAGGCTTCAAGCGAGGAGACGCATGTCGGCGATGTTCGCCAAATGCCCTTCCAATCCAATACATTTGATGTAGCACTGGCAACTTTGTTTTTTCATCACATTGCTGATGAGGGATTTTCAGACTATCTTCGGGAATACAAAAGGGTACTTCGCCCAGGCGGGGTTTTAGTAGCAATGGAGCAAAGCATGTTTCACCCTTTCTTCGCCATTACGCGACCGCTGAAGAAAGCTGTTGGCAACATCACAGGTCAGGTCGAACACGAGCATCCGATCTCGATCGCTCTCCTTGATCGTGATTGCAGAGCTGAAGGTTTTTCCAGAGTTGAAACATTTGCCTGCTCTTTTGGCCACAATCGAACACCCGTTCCGCTTCGGGCGGTATTAAATACAATCCTCTACCCGTTGAAAGCTATGCCTCTGCTGAAACACCTCGGATGGCAAGTTGGATTGATTGCTTACAAGTGAACATTTACAGGGGTGAGCTGCTGTTTGCAGTCGCCCATCGCCCTCGCATCAAATGTGAAGAGTCGGATGCTGGTTTTACTTCCCACTCATATTGCGTGCAACTTTAATACCCTTCGAGGCTTGGTGTTTAAGTTGGATCCAAGCCCAAGAGCTCCTGATAATATCTTCCAGGCCAAATTGAGCTTGCCATCCGAGTTCACGGTTGGCGAGCGAGGGATTCGCCACGAGTTTTGCGGGATCGCCCTCCCTCTGCATGCCAATTGAATATGGGACATCGCAACCAGTCACTTGACGGATCATCTCCACAACTTCAAGGACTGAATGTCCTCTGCCGGTTCCAAGGTTGAGCGCAAACTCGGTCCCACCTCGATGGACATAGTCCATGGCCGAGACATGAGCCTTGGCGAGATCCGTTACATGGACATAGTCACGAATGCAGGTACCGTCTGGAGTCGGGAAATTCCCGCCAAAAACCGTCAGGTTAGCACCTATTCCCATCGCCGCTTGAAGCGCCAAAGGAATAAGGTGCGTTTCCGGGCTGTGCATTTCGCCGGTCCGAGCCTCTGGATCCGCACCGGCGGCATTGAAATAACGCAGACAAATTGCCTTCAGACCTGCTGAACGGCGGTATGCACGGAGGGCGTGCTCGATGAACAGCTTACTCGACGCATAAGGGTTAACTGGCAGCTGCGGAAGACTTTCATCCAACATGCCAGCGTTTGTCGCGCCGTAGGTGTTGCATGTCGAGGAAAAGATGAAGATTCGGACCGATGAAGCAATCACTGCGTCTAGCAAAGACAAAGACCCTTCAACATTGTTGCGGAAGTATTTCCGCGGATTTTCGACCGATTCTCCAACGTAAGCTGATGCGGCGAAGTGCATGACTGCGTCCACAGCTGCGAGGGCCACCCTCAGCTTCTCTTGCTCAAAAATATCACCCTCAACAAACGGAAATGGACCGATCAACTCGCGAAAACCGGTCGAAAGGTTGTCATAAATTATTGGGAAATGTCCTTGCGCTGCCAATTCGAGACAAGTATGACTGCCAATGTATCCGGCTCCACCAATTACCAGTACGCGCATATAGACATAGAATAACAAAGAAAAAACTTACACTCGGGACGAAAACTATCATTTCTTAGGAAATACCTATCTTCCATCAGGGTTCCGCATAAGGGCCGTATCGAAAACTTGACGCTTATGTCGATGGAACAGCTTCTCCGGAGGGCAACACAGGCTCTCACTCCAGCTTCATACCTGAGTGGGAGTATCTTCGAATGTCGGCCAGTACGAAATCAAAAGCTCTCTTTGCCAGCCTTATAGCCTTATGCCTGGTAATCCAAGCTTGTGGTGGTATGGACGGGCTAAAGCCTCAACTTGTTAGCGCCTCTTCGCCATCGCCATCACCTCCACCGCAAATCACCCCTGCTATCAATGATGGGTTATTTGGGATGCATATCCATCGAATCGATGCTGGCACCCCTTGGCCAGCGGCTCGAATAACAACGTGGAGACTTTGGGATGCTGGGGTCGCGTGGAAAGACCTCGAGCCCGCCTCAGGGGTATTCAACTTTAGCCTGTTGGATCAATATGTGGCGGTAGCACAAGAACATAGTACAGAGATCTTGTTAACGCTTGGCTACACTCCCCAATGGGCTTCTCAGCGCCCACAGGAGCCTTCTGATGGCGGTCCGGGTTCTTCTGCCCCACCATCCGACATAGGTAGCTGGGATAAATTTATTACTGCATTGGTCACTCGCTATAAAGGAAGGATTCAAGCATACGAAATTCTGAATGAGCCCAACCTCGCAAAATATTTCACAGGGAGCGTCGCCGATCAATTTGTGCTTCTTAAGCACGCATATATGATCATTAAGCAGATCGATCCTTCGGCCACGGTCCTAAGCCCAGGGTATATGGGAAAAGGCTTTCTCCAATTAGACCAACTCTTAGCCATGGGGGGAGCACAATATATTGATGTCGTAGCCTATCATTTCTATGATTTTCCTGCGAAGCCTGAGGCTATGGACGGCTTCATCAAGTCCGTGTTAAATGTATTAACTTCTCATCAAATCGATAAGCCAATCTGGGATACCGAAATTGGGTATGGCCCCGGCCAAACATTCTCGGGAGAGGATCAGCAGGCCTCATATTTCGTTCGCACGATTATGGTGCACTGGAATGATAAAATCGAGCGAGCCTATTGGTACGCTTGGGACAATCATGGTTGGGCCCGTCTCTGGATGACCGAACCTGACAGCACCACCCTGACTAAAGCAGGTACCGCATACAATGTGCTCTATACTTGGATTTCTAATGCACAGAAGGGGGACTGTTCCATTTCCCAAAGTGCGGCAATAAATAGTTGCTCTTTGGTTCTGGCCGACGGAAAGTTGGCTCACATTCTCTGGATGAGTACTGGTCAGACATCTTTTGCATTACCTCCCGACTGGCACGCAACTGCAGTACAGGATCTGAAAGGGATCAACACACCTTTGGGATCTACTGTTCCTGTAACAGAATCTCCAGCCCTAGTGTTCTAGCCGGCCATACCAGGGACATCACTTGGAATGGTGTAATTTGAAAGCGCCACAATCGCAATTATTGTTAACAATATACGCGAAAACGCCGATTGCACTCCCTATCGGCAACTGGTCCTACTGCAGCACTATCCAACGAATTGACTAATGGTTGTGAATCCTGCAACACTAGCCGTCACCTTAGGCCGCACGCTAGCTGACAAACAGAGCTTGAAGCCTTTGTCCAATGAGCATCGTCAGCGAGCTTCAAAGCCCTCGACGCATGTGCGCTTTTACTTCCTGCGAATTAAGAATAGCGAGCAATTGATTAACAGATATGCAAAGAGTCCCTAAGCATCATCACTTAATGTAGCGCGTTGCATTGCTCGCCGTATTGCGATTCTTAAGGTGAAAATTCAATTGACCAGCTCTGGATTCAACTGTTACATTGCTTTCACCCCCGTTAAATGTAGCAGCTTCATTGTAGATGGATCAGCGGGATACCGCTCTCATAAACTACAGGTGATCTCTACCGATAAATCTAGGAGGACAACCGTTGAAGATTGCGGTAGTGGGTGCAGGATATGTAGGCCTTGTATCGGCGGCATGCTTCGCTGAACTTGGACATGAAGTCGTTGCAATTGAAAATGACTTGGAAAAGCTGGCTCAGCTTCATTCTGGCTGTGTGCCTATTCACGAAAACCTACTTTCGGAACTATTCCTAAGGCACGCTGGTATCAGGCTTACTTTTACTAGTGATATATCCGATGGAATCCGGAACGCTGAGGCTGTATTTATCACGGTTGGCACCCCGCCCGCTCCAAATGGAGATGCTGACCTATCCTTCGTGGAAGCGGTGGCGAGAGAAATAGCGTGCGACTTGCAGTCTAGAAAAGTGGTGGTAGAGAAATCCACTGTGCCGGTACGGACCTGCGAAGCGGTAAGGCGGACGATGCTGTTGGCAGGCGCCGATCGCCGGCTATTCAGCGTAGCTTCAAACCCTGAGTTTCTGCGCGAAGGAACAGCTGTCTCTGATTTTCTTTATCCCGACAGGATTGTGGTAGGTGTCGATGATGAATACAGCCGATCAGTTCTCGCTGCGGTATATAGCCCTTTAACAAATGGTTCGTATTACCGCAGGGATGATGCTATTCCAGGGTACTCTGCCGGCGCGCCACGCATTCTTTTTACGAGCGTCAAGAGTGCCGAACTTATTAAGCATGCCTCCAATGCCTTTCTTGCAATGAAAATCTCTTTCATCAACACAGTGGCCGCCGTCAGTGAGGCTGTAGGAGCAGATATCAGACAGGTTTGTGAAGGAGTTGGTGCGGACTCGCGGATCGGCAATCGATTCCTCAACCCTGGTATCGGCTACGGTGGCTCGTGCTTTCCCAAAGACGTGCTGGCGTTCAGGTCGATTGCAACTCAGCTTGGCTGCGACGCGGAATTGCTTACGGCAACAATGAACGTCAATCAGCGCCAACGCGACCGTTTCGTCGAAAAAGTGCGCCATGCCGTCTGGAACCTTCGTGGAAAGCGACTCGCGGTGCTGGGGCTGGCGTTTAAGGGCGGCACAGATGATACGCGCGAGTCGCCGGCAATTGAAATTGTGCGTCGTTTGGTTAAAGAAGGTGCTCAGATCGTAGCCTATGATCCTGCAGCCGTTGAGCGAGCAAAGCGAGAATTGACGGATATTGAGATTGAGTACTCGGACGATCCTTATGAAGCATGTAGGGGCGCCGATGCTTTGCTTGTCCTAACGGAATGGCAGTTGTTCTCTGAGCTCGATTTGAGGCGGCTTGCGCAACTATTGCGCTGTCCCATGCTAATTGACGGTCGCAATCTGTTTGACCCCTCCGAGGTTAAAGAGGCAGGACTCCACTACCACAGTATTGGCAGACGAGAAAGCGAAGCTCCCTTACCAGAGTCTGAGGAGCTCGTGCCGTGGCACCAGTAGACCATTCGCTCCCGACGCAAACTGCTGTTCAAGCTCTCACCCTTGACCGATTCAATGTCTTGGGCGTGAGCGTCAGTATCACCAACATGCAAAATGCAATGGATGTAGCAGACGATCTCATTCGAGCTGGACGACGAGGATACATCTGTGTTACCGGCGTACACGGTGTAATGGAATCGCAATCTGACGAGGACTTGCTACATACCCACAATGAATCATTGTTGACGGTGCCTGACGGGATGCCGCTGGTGTGGTTGGGGAAGCTCCAAGGCCACAACAATATCGGACGAGTTTATGGCCCCGACTTTATGATCGAGCTTTCCAGGCGGGCGGTGGAGCGGCAATATAAAGTGTTCCTGTACGGCGGAGCACCGGGAGTTGCTCAGGATCTCAAGCTATCGCTTGAAACAAAATGCCCAGGCCTAAAAGTGGTTGGCACCCATACTCCACCCTTTCGTCCACTGAATGAAGCCGAAGAATTGGATCTAATAGGTCAGGTCGCTGAGTGTAAACCAGACATAATGTGGGTGGGCTTAAGCACTCCCAAGCAAGAACGCTTCATGGCAAAGTATCTACCGCTCCTGAGTTGCAATTTGCTGGTCGGTGTCGGAGCGGCATTTGATATTCATACGGGGCGGATTGCGGACTCCCCTGCTTTGCTGAAAAAGTGTGGTTTGCAGTGGCTACACCGCTTATTTCAGGAACCGAAACGGCTATGGCGTCGTTATCTGTTCAACAATCCTAGATTTTTGTACGCAGTCGGAAGACAACTGATCGGACTTTCGCGATACGAATGATCACAATTGCAAACATAAGTGTTCTGTCTTAGACACAGTTCGGGAGAGAACAGAAGAAGGGGGAGGAGAATGTCGGGTAAATCGGCTGTAGTCTGTGGCGCTGGCGGGTTTATTGGGAGTCATCTCGTGAAGCATCTGAAAAGCGAGGGCTACTGGGTGCGCGGCGTGGATCTGAAATACCCTGAGTTTAGTCCCTCTGAGGCCGACGATTTTGTTATTGCCGACCTCCGCTTGGCGGGCAACTGGAAGACCGTTTTGGATCGACCTTTCGATGAGGCGTACCAGTTAGCAGCTGATATGGGTGGTGCCGGATACATATTCACAGGTGAACATGACGCCCACGTAATGCACAACTCGGCGATGATTAATCTGCACATGGCTGATTTTGGGGTGAAATGTGGCGTGCGCAAAGTCTTTTATTCTTCCTCCGCATGCATGTATCCTGAATACAACCAGCTAGATCCCCATAATCCGAAATGCGCGGAGGACACAGCGTACCCAGCGGCGCCGGACAGCGAGTATGGATGGGAGAAGCTCTTCAGTGAAAGGCTTTACTTTGCGTTCAACCGCAATCACCAACTTGATGTTCGCGTCGCCCGTTTTCACAACATCTTTGGCCCGGAAGGGACCTGGACGGGTGGAAAAGAGAAGGCCCCGGCAGCTCTTTGCCGGAAGGTAGCCGAGCAGTCTGAGGGCGGAACCATTGAAATATGGGGTGACGGGGAGCAAACAAGATCATTCCTCTACATTGATGAATGCATCGATGCAGTCAGACGTCTCATGCAATCCTCATTCATGGGCCCGGTGAATATCGGCTCAGAGGAGATGGTCACAATCAATCGGATGGCCGCAATGATTATGGGAGTTGCTAACAAACAGCTGCGCGTTAAACATATTAGCGGTCCTACAGGAGTGCGCGGCCGTAACTCGGACAATCGCCTTATTCGCTCGCAGCTTGGATGGGAGCCATCGCAGACGCTGCTTATAGGTTTGCAGAAGACATATTCATGGATCTCAGGTCAAGTTGAGGCGACGCGATCAGCCCGGATGGAGTCAGTACAAGCCAATATTGGTGCAGCAATGGCCGCGACCTCCCGGTGAACTTTTGCAAGTTAGAGGTGAAGGGGATTAAGACAATGGATGTCCTTGTAACTGGCGGTGCTGGCTTCCTGGGGTCGCATCTCTGTGATCGGTTGATTGGAGAAGGTCACAACGTACTCTGCGTTGACAATCTTCTGACCGGGAGATTAATGAACCTAAAGCAGCTCGAAAATGAGTCACGCTTTCGTTTCGAAGAACAAGATATCTCCATTCCATTCGACGTTGGAAGAGTGGATTACATTTTTCATTTTGCCTCTCCTGCGAGTCCTGTGGATTACACCAAACACGGAATTGAAACACTTCAAGTAGGGAGCTACGGCACGTTCAACGCTCTGGAACTAGCCAAGAAATACGATGCGAAGTTCTTAATCTCCTCGACTAGTGAGTGCTACGGTGATCCACACGTAAATCCGCAAACTGAAGAATATTGGGGCAATGTTAATCCCATCGGGCCAAGATCGGTGTATGACGAAGCAAAGCGGTTTTCCGAAGCAGTTACCATGGCTTATCATCGATATCACGCTGTTGACACCCACATCGTACGGATTTTTAATACCTATGGCCCGCGTTTGCAGTTAAATGATGGGCGGGTGATCTCCAACTTCATGAGGCAGGCGCTTTGCGATCAGCCGTTAACTATATATGGCGACGGCAACCAAACCCGAAGCTTTTGTTATGTTTCGGATGAAATTGAGGGGATTTTGCGCCTATCTCGATCCAATGAGCATGCTCCAGTAAACATTGGCAATCCCGGCGAGTTCACGATCCTAGAATGTGCAAAGAGAGTGATTGAAATTACCGGTTCTACCAGCACACTTGAATTCCGAGAGCTGCCGCAGGACGATCCTAAGCAGCGGCGTCCCGACATCACTAAAGCTTCTCGCCTATTTGGCTGGGTCCCGCTCATCTCTCTCGAAGAGGGTCTACAACTTTCGCTGCCGTATTTCCGTGCGGCGATCAAATCTGAGGTTGAAAGTTGTGTTCTGACGAGGTAAGGGGATTCATGAAGTGAGAGAGACAGCAAGCGAACCCACAATTTCTGAAATTCCTGCGCTTGAGCGGAGAGCAGAGCGTATTTCCACGCGACATCGGCGGACTCCCGCTGCATTGCGCTTCGCGGAGATTTTCCTCGATGTGGTGACAGTGGCTGTGGCAATTGAGCTGTCCTACTGGCTTTATTGCACTTCTAGTTTGGGAACCCAATCGAGATATTCAGCGCATTTGGTCCTCAGCATTTCGATCATTCTGGGGGCCATGATGTCCGGGCTGTTGAATATCGCCGGCGTGTATAAGCCAGGAACGAGTTTGTTGAGGGTCCGCGAGTCTGAAATAGTTCTGCGTTCCAGCTTTCAAGCGTTAATGGTCTTAATTGTGCTGGGCTGGTTGGTCCAAATCCCATACCCGCGGACTTGGACTTGCTTGGCGATCCTGTTGGCCTGTCTCGCTCTGCTTGTTCAAAAACAGCTCTTGCATACTATAACTTCGCGATTCCATCTGGCGTCGAGGGCGCCGAGTCGCGCATTGATTTGCGGTTCCGGAAATTCGGCGAAGATTATTGCAAATGCTCTGCGGCATTCTGTTGAGATAGGCTACATACCTGTCGCGACGCCAAGTATCACCGACATGGGAATAAATGAAGACGGTGAACTAGCCGATCTTGATCGTCATGACCGCATGATTCTAAGGTACTCACCACATCTCGTAATTTTTACAAGCCCCGTTCGTAATATTAGTGACGTGTTGGATTTCTACAGGCGGCAGGAGATCCGCTTCGCTTTCACCCCCGATGCGGTCTTTGGGAATGATATTAGAGTGGAATGGCTAGAAATCGATGGAATTCTTTTGTCGATGGAAGGTTCGGAAGAACCCAACTGGCTGTACGATGTCCTCAAGCCTGTGTTTGACTTTGTCGGGGCTGCAGCTCTGTTGGTCGTTTTAGGCCCCGTGATGATGCTAATAGCGGCACTTATTCGCCTCGATTCAGATGGTCCTTGTATATTCCGCCAAACGCGTATGGGTAGGAACGGCAAGCCATTCAAGATGTTGAAGTTCCGCTCCATGCACAGTCACCTTTGTGGGTCTGAACGCACTCCTGAGAGCGCGCTCGATCCGCGCATCACAAGAGTTGGTCGATTTCTGCGAAAAACAAGCTTGGACGAACTTCCGCAATTGGTCAACGTGTTGCGAGGTGAGATTTCCCTCGTGGGCCCGCGGCCGGAAATGCCTTTCATTGTGAACTCATATACCTCCGCACAGAGAGTGCGCCTGTCTGTAAAGCCCGGCATCACGGGTATTTGGCAGTTGAGTGCCGACCGCCGATTCCCAATTCACGACAATATGCACTATGACATCTACTACCTACGAGAGAGGGGTATATTTCTGGATTTGGCAATTCTGATTCATACACTTTTTTTCGCCGTTCGGGGAATCTGACGGCGGTCCTTGGACCGGCTGATTAATAAGTTTTCATATGCATTTGGATCTTTGCCTCCCTGAACCCTGAGGGCGCATTTCGAGTAGAGAAGTCCTGGTCCTCGGCTTTGCGTGGCACGAGGCTGTAACGCGTCTTCTAGTCGCCGTTCGCGTTCTATAGCGCGCGGAGCGACGAGCGGGGCCTTTTCCGCTCTTCTATTTCTCACCAAAGTTGCGATGTGAGCCCTTCCCGTTGCGGAATACGAAGACCAGTTCATGGCGGGAACGATAGAGCGATCCCATCCCCCCATTATTCTTGACCCAGACACAGAGATTGAGGAATTGATCGTAAATCGGGTTCCCAGCGGCAAACAGCTCATGCATGTGCCGCCAGTCCATGCAGATGAAATGAACTGAATTGGCCGTGCTATAACGAGCCAGAAGCCTCAAGGCGGACTTGAGAAAGTCGATAAACTCGGCTTCGCTCATTTCCCCACTTGCCATCACAAACTCCCGGTGGGGATGGAGCCCTTTCCGCAGACATTTTGATCTATGGCTACGTCGTAGGGCACATCGGCAAACACGATGTTTGCTCGACTATCATTGAAAAACTCGCGTGAATTCATTCATGCAAACCACCTTCTTTGGGTCAATCGTTGTCTGTTTGAACGTAATCTCAGCAATTCCCCCGAAAGTCCGTTTCTGTTGTAAATTCCAGTGGATCATTCAAGAACAGCAAAGGTGGATGACCGCCTCTTAATCCAGTTCTGTGGACAAAAGAATCCTCGCCATTTTGACGACGGATAAAGCCGTAGCCCTTGGCACCATCAAACCATTTCAAAGTTCCGCGTTCTCTGATCTTCCATAGACTCCAATGTCAAACTGAGGCTTCATATAATCATGGTTGACTAGAAATTTAATACGACTTCGGGACCCGCCATGATGCGAACACGTTCCGCGTCGGTGCTGACTGAATGAATAGCTCCCGCCCCGGCATTCCGCCGTTGCGCCCTGCGGAACAGCCGAGTCTTGTGTTTCAACCGGACGGTGTACACAAACGCCGCTGCTGTTGCGGTAATAGTCCGCAGCGTGGGAACCGGAAGTCGTTGCCGACGGTTGCTTGTGGAGTCCGCGACAGTGCAGGTTTGGGTTGAGCTTGAGGCCAAGTTGCAGACACCAGCGCTAGCAGCCACAGCAGGTGCGCGATCATCTTCTTCATAGCAAGAACTCCTATTGGTCAAGATCGACCCACTGCCCGTTCTTCTTCACCTCAATTTTTGTAATGGGGTGGATTTCCCACACTGACGCTCGTTGTGTCCCGATCACCGGCACATGCTCATAGTCATACAGCAGCCATCCGCTGATGCGTACGGGGACGTTCTTGTTCACGAGCTTGGCCAGGTCGGATTGCTGCCATTTGTGTAATGTTCGTGTTCTCGCCGTGGTTTCGATGATGACCGCCTTGCTGATGTCATCAAGTCCTGCGGTGTCGCTGGTGTAAATGTGCCAGTCAACCTCATCAGGATCAGTCAGTCCACAGTTTGGCGATTCCGCACCTTCCGGCTTGACCTTGTGAACCAAAAATATGTTCTCCATTACGACTGGCGCACCAGGCAAATCCTCGGAATGATTCACCGGCAGATCGCGCAAGCCAGCCCATTCGACTGGTACGTAGGAGCTGCTGGCGGGTATGTCTGTGCGGTTCTTGTTTCGATTGAGAGTCTTCTTCTTATCATCGTTGCCTGCGGTTCCCAGAGGACCGCAGACATTCTCGCCATTGATAACAAGAGGTTGGCCCACGGCGTCAGTATGTCCAGCTAGGAGCTTGGCGATGGTGTCATCCTCGACTACGGCTCCAGCCTCTCCCGCATCCTCCTCATCGGATACCTGGACATTTTTAGCCCAGACCCATCCTTTGTCACCATCTTCCGTTTGGACATGCAGGAAGCCATTTCTGGCGGCGGGGTTGATTAGCGTCAAGGTAGTAGTCGGAGTCAGTGTGTCTATGGCTTCACTGGATGTGGATGCTTTTGCGCGAAGCACAACATTGCGCTTGACGGTTGCGGTTTGTGAACTGGCAAAGCTAACGATGAACAGGCAGAAAACAACTACACCAACGAGGCGTCTCATCGACTTTCTCCGCACATAGATTTGTACTGCGGGGCCGAAGGGGGTGACTGCGAAAAAGTGTAAGCAGCGTTGCGTGGAAAGGCAAGGAAAACCTGCGTGGTGGACACCTTACGGTTACAAAAAGGGATTTGTCAGCAGATTTCGTTGAAAAAAGAATCGGTTTGGCAGTATTGTGTAGTCCCCACCCCCTAGGTTGGCGAATGACTCATGGAACGCTCTTCCGTTTCCTGTAGCACTGCGGTAGACACTGCAAATTTCATGATTCCGTACAATGTTCCTGAGTTCCGTCAATGGGGAAGAAAACTGTACAGAGTGTGACGCTGGATAAATACGCTCGTGATGCCGAATAGATCAGGTTCCCATATGTAAGCCAGGTCTCAGCGCCCTCAAGCTTGGTCTGGAATTCTTTCTGATGATCTGATTGTCGGCCGCTCATCGAAGCAAGCCAATCGACCGGATTCAAGGTCCACGCTTGCGGGATCGCTTCGGATTAAGTCGAGGTGAACCCACAGCGGCATAGCCCCGGGCGAGATAGATTTCGATTTGCAGGGCCCTCGAATAGCTGTCAGTCTTCACGAACCTATAGGTTAACCTCTCACGTATAAAATCGCGAGTCAGAACATCAAGGTCGAGCATAACGGAATCTGAGCTTGAAGATGATGCTGCTCTTCACGGCGACTTTGTAAAAAGGTCAAAAGTTCCTGCCGGATTCCGAAGCGGGGTGTGTGGTGAACCCCTGAACTTGGAATCAGCCCCTGAGATACCCCTACGTCTGTTTGGAAACCTCAAAATCCGGAGGATGACTTTGAATAAGGTGTCAACTGTTGACAGGCGTTCCGACGGCTACCGCTCTTCCATTAATGCCACTCTCCATTCATGTCAAAATGAGGCTGTAGGGCTTATTGTGGAGAATTTCGATGCGACCTTTGAAGTTCTTGACCTGATCACAATTCGCGTTATAATCCACGCCACACCCCTTAGGCCGAACCCGCTTAGAAATTCTAGATGCTTGCGTTAGGTTTACCCAGTCATCCCATAAAGGGATTTGATTAGAAGTCCGTTTTAGGGATTGACGGCTCTCGTCTAAGTACCAGAACGCTTTGAGGAGGCATTAATGGTCCCGAACCGCTTCCGAAAAAAACGCTTAGTGATTGCAAGCATTATCGTGTGCCTTTCTGCTGTCACGGTTTTCTCAGGGGCGCTGCCAGCGCAAAGCCCAGAAGGCGCTCTCGTCGGCACAGTAGTTGATTCATCCAATGCGCGTATCGCTGGAGCCACAGTGAAAGCATCGGCGAAAGGCTTCCCCCTGGTACGGTCAGTCAAGACCAATTCGGCGGGTGAATTCAGAATAGAGTCTCTGGCCCCTGGCAGCTATAACATTACGGTCGAAGCGCGTGGATTTGGCACCAATACCGGAACTGTGAGCGTCGCAGTAAACTCCGTGCCTACTTTGAACGTTAAGCTGCAGCCCGCGACCGTGCAGCAGACTTTAAACGTGACTGCCACGGCTGAATCGATAACAGCCGAACCTATTGAAACTTCCAGCAGCGTGGTGAAGGGTACGGTGGGAAGGGAAGACCTGAAAAGTATTCCACTCGCGCACCGCAGTTTTGCCAACATCGCCTATCTAGTGCCGATGACCGAACCGGTTGAACCTTCTGATCCCACCAAAGCGCGCATTACAGCCGTCTCCTTTGGCGGAAGCTCGGGGCTCAACGTGGATCTGTCAGTGGATGGCGGCGACAACAATGATGATTATATTGGCGGTTTCCTGCAGAACTATTCGCCGGACGCCATGCAGGAGTTCTCTGTCCGCACCGCGCAGTTTGATGCCGATACTTCGCGCACCAACGGCGGCTCGGTAATTATCAGCACCCGTCGCGGAACCGATCAATGGCACGGAGGCCTGGGGCTTTTTTATCGCAACGAGAACCTGAATGCTCGCAATTCGCTGGACAATCCCGACCCCAATCCCAAGCAGCCTTTTTCTCGCGAGAACTTTGATGGCGAATTTGGCGGCCCGTTGGTGAAGAACAAATTGTGGGTTTTCTCGTCGTTGGAATATGTGAATGAAAATGCGAGCATCGCTTATGGTGCGCAGAGCCTGAGTGAGTTCAATGCGCTCGCACAGCTTGCCTCTTCGGGACAGATTCCCGGCGTTCCTTCTATTGGCGTTCCCAGTTCTGTCGTCAGCCCATTTCATGACACACTGTTTTCCACGCGTGCCGACTACGCGCAGTCAGACTTCTCGCACTGGTTTCTTCGCGCTTCGTGGGACTTGAACAAAACGGAAAATGACCTGGTGCATGAAGGCGCGTTGCCCTCCACAGGATTTACCACCACTTCGCACTATTACAGCGCGCTGCTCAGCAACCAGATGCAGTTTTCTGCCACCTGGGTCGGCAACTTTGTTTTCCAGGCCAGCGGTTTTCATCATGTAAAAGATCGCAATTCCGATCTGGGCTTTGGGCTTGCTTTTCCCTTCAGCACCACCACGCTAACCACGTCAGGCTTTGAAACTTTCGGCGATAATCAGTTCGTTACGCCCATCACGGCGTTCCCGGTAAATCGCGATCAGCAGAAATATCAATTTCGCTATGACGTATCTCGATCATCAGGCACGCACTCGCCTAAGATCGGGATAAATTTCATTCATGAACCCGTGTTGAGCGGACGGCTTTCCGATAACGGTGAGATTTTGCATATCCTTCCTAATGATCCGAGCTTTTACGTGGCTAACCCTGGGGCATTCACTGCTGACTTTAATAATCCGGCCGATCAAGTCAACTCTTGCGATCAGGCTTCGCCGGCCGGGCAGTGCCTGGCTCCGAACGGTGGCCGCTTTGCGCAGAATGTGCAGCGCCTGGGCTTTTATGCGCAGGACTCGTGGCGCATACGTTCAAACTTTACCCTGAACTACGGCCTGCGGTATGACACGACATTCGGTCTTTTCAACTCAAACGGTGGAGATCAGAATTCCAACCCTGCCGTACTTACAGTTGCTGCCCTTGGCCTGTCGTTGCCGCAGGGAGTGCCCCATGACTATCGCAAAGCGGTTGCGCCAAGGCTGGGATTTGCATGGTCGCCCCGAGGAAGTAGTAATACCCTGGTTCGCGCAGGTGCAGGAATCTATTTCAATGATCTGGCCCAGAATGGCTGGGTTGACGCCTTCCGTGCCGTGGTGCCGGGGACGTCCACGCTGCTAGGAGTGGGCGATTCTGGTGCGATCATCGACCCTAATTACCACTCGCCGTATTCAATACAAGCCAGTGCCGGGTTTGAGCGTGCCTTCACCAAAACCTGGCGACTCAACATCAATTATGTGCATGAAGAGGGAGTAC
>Ga0206965_10047_pt1 | contig 36055 bp, 25 predicted proteins | sample Alteio_BWOrgHeat_26_FD_152973 | JGI IMG/M metagenome (GOLD analysis project Ga0206965, IMG submission 152973) | Enriched cells from forest soil in Barre Woods Harvard Forest LTER site, Petersham, Massachusetts, United States -... | ecosystem: Environmental > Terrestrial > Soil > Temperate forest >...
GCACGGAAATTCAGGAACGCCATCCGTCAATGGATGACTTCTGGGGCAAGGAAAACTGCTCTGAAGTGCTGGTATTGAGCCGGCCCGACATTATCAAAGATATTCACGCCACATATTTTAAGGCCGGAGCGGACGTGGTTGAGACCAACACGTTTGGCGGCAGCCGTATTGTGCTGGGCGAGTTTGACCTGGCAGATAAAGTCCACGAGATCAATAAGCGTGCGGCTGAGCTGGCGCGTGAAGTGGCGCATGATTTTTCCGGCAACGGCAAGCCGCGTTACGTTGCGGGATCGATTGGGCCGGGAACCAAGCTGCCATCACTAGGACAGATCACCTATGACGACATGTTCCAGGCATACCTGGAGCAGTCATTGGGATTGATCGATGGCGGAGTGGATATTCTGCTCATTGAGACCTGCCAGGACATTTTGCAGACCAAGATTTCCGTAGCTGCGGCGTTTGAAGCCATGAAGCAGTTGGGCAAACGGGTTCCAGTGCAGGCGCAGGTGACACTGCAGGAATCCGGCACCATGTTGCTGGGCACCGAAATTGGAGCGGCGGAGACAGCGCTGGAACCTTTCGATTGCGAAATCATTGGGCTGAACTGCGCGACCGGTCCCAAAGAGATGAACGATGCAGTGCGCTATCTGGCGCACAACGCGCCGAAAGAGATATCGATCCTGCCGAATGCCGGCTTGCCGGAAAACGTTGGCGGAGTGGCACATTATCGGCTCACGCCGCAGGTCCTGGCGGAGTATCACAAGAAATTTATTACCGAATATGGAGTTCGTATTGTTGGCGGATGCTGCGGCACTACGCCCGTCCATATCAAAGCCGTGGCCGATCTTTGCGCCAACCTGGAGCCGGCGAAGCGCACAGTGGAAGTCACGCCGTCAGCTTCCAGCGCATATACCACGGTGCCGCTCGATCTTGATCCCAAGCCGCTGATTGTTGCGGAAGAAATGAACACCACCACGCGGGTGGAACATTTCAAAAATATGGTTCGGGAAGGCAAGTATGACGACATTCTGGCGCTGGCAAAAAAGCTGGTGGCGGAAGGCTCACACATGCTGGACCTGTGCTGCGCCATTGTGGGCGAGGACGAGAAAGCTTACATGAGCTCGATCCTTGAAAAAGTGGCAACGCGCGTGCCCGCGCCGGTTCTGGTGGATTCCACCGAAGCAGATGTAATTGAAGAAGCGCTGAAACGAATTCCCGGCAAAGCCATTATTAACTCCATCAATCTAGAAGATGGCGAGAAGCGTACGGCAAAAGTTTTACCTATGGCCAAGAAGTATGGCGCTGGTGTGATTGCACTGACGATTGATGAAGATGGCATGGCGTTGACGGCAGAGAAAAAAGTTGCCGTCGCCAAACGTATCTTCAAACTGGCAACGGAGAAATATGGCATCCGGCCGGTTGATTTGATATTTGATGCGCTCACGCTGCCCATCTCCACCGGACAGGATGACTATCGTACGGCGGGAATTGAGACGCTGAACGCTCTGAAAGGCATCAAGCAAGAGCTGCCTGAGGTAAAGACGATCCTGGGAGTGAGCAATATTTCGTTTGGTCTGAACACCTATGCGCGCCGCGTGCTGAACAGCGTGTTTATGAAAGAAGCGGTGGATTATGGGCTGGATATGGCGATTGTGAACTACGCCAAAATCTATCCTCTATATAAAATCCCGCAGGTCGAAGTGGATCTAGCGCGCAAGTTGATTTATTTCGACAAGTCAGCGGGAGATCCGCTACAGATTTATATGCAACACTTCACCGGGCTGGATAAACAGCCGCAGGCTGAAGTCGCGCCGCTGGAATCGCTTTCGGTGGAAGACAAGCTGAAGCGGTGCATCATCAATGGCGAAAAAGCATTGGGTGATGGTGCGCAAAAGCAGACGCTGGAACAAATTCTGGAAGATGCGCTAACAAAATACTCTCCCCTTGAAGTAATCAATACTGTGCTGCTCGACGGCATGAAGACCGTAGGCGAACTTTTTGGTGCGCGCAAGATGCAGTTGCCGTCCGTTCTGGATTCTGCCGGTGTGATGAAGCAAGCTGTTGCTTATCTTGAGCCCAAGATGGAGAAAAAGGACGGAAACCAGAAGGGAACACTGGTACTGGCCACGGTAAAGGGCGATGTCCACGACATCGGCAAAAATCTGGTGGATATTATTCTCACCAATAATGGCTACAAGGTGGTGAACCTGGGAATCAAGCAACCGTCGGATTCCATTATTGCCGCGGCCAAACAGCACAATGCGCATGCCATTGGATTGAGCGGTCTGCTGGTGAAGTCGACGCTGGAGATGAAGTATGTGATTCAGGATTTGCAAGCCCAGGCATTGGATTATCCGGTGATCTGCGGCGGTGCGGCTCTGACGCGCAAGTATGTTGAAGATGATTTGCGACGTGAATACTCAAATGCCGTTTTCTATGCCGACGATGCATTTACTGGCCTGCACCTGATGGATGATCTGACGACGGCCAATGGCGCACGAGAAAAGCGGCTGCAGGAAGGGCGCACGCGAAAAGAGTTTGCCAAGACCACGCTGGTTGCGGGAGGCGAATCATCGACGAGCACAGAGAGATCGCCGGTCGTACTGCCACCGCCGAATATCCCGGTGCCGCCGTTTTATGGCGTGCGTGTGCGGAGAGATTTTGATTTAAACGAAGTCTTCAAGTACATCAACCACACGGCATTGTTCAAGAACCAGTGGCAATTGAAAACTGCTTCGCAGGCAGACTATCTGCGGCTGGTGGAAGAAAAATATGTCCCCGTGCTTGCTGAACTGCAGAAGGAAGTAATTGCAAAGGGCTGGTTCGAGCCCAAAGTAGTGTACGGATATTTTGGCTGCTATTCGGAAGGAAACGATGTACTTCTCTTTGATATGCCGGAAACACGGAATGTGATCCAGCGGTTTACGTTTCCAAGACAGCGTGAAGGGCGAAAGCTTTCCATTGCGGACTTTTTTGTTCCGAAAGATTCCGGGAAGTTTGATGTGATTGGGCTATCGGTGGTTACAATCGGCGGCCGAGCTTCTGAAGAAACCAAAAAGCTTTTTGATGCTGGCGAATTCACCAAATATCTCTACCTGCATGGACTGAGCGTGGAGACAGCGGAAGCATTGGCCGAGCTCTTTCACAAACAGATACGGGAAGAACTTGGCATCGCCGGGGAGGATGCGCCGCGAGTGGGCGATCTGTTTCATCAGAAATATAGAGGCTCGCGCTATTCGTTTGGATATCCTGCATGCCCAAACCTGGAAGACCAGACAAAACTATTTGCATTACTCAAGCCAGAAGAGACGATTGGTGTGCGCTTGACCAGCGGTTTCCACATGGAACCGGAACAGTCAACGTCGGCGATTATCGTGCATCATCCGCAGGCGAAGTATTTTGTAGTGTGAGATTGCTCAAAGCATCAGCAGTTTTAGCAAGTAAAGTTAGCTGCCTAACTTCGCATTGAGTGCTTTGAGATAGCCGTCCAGTGTTGCCGTGTGACCAATGATGAAACGCGAGACGAAACGAAAGAGCGGATTGTAGACTTCTCCATTCTCCGTGATGGTAAGAGTGCAGGAGTCGCCCGTTGGCACAATCTCATAAGTCCAGGTGCCGCCGAAAGGAAGACTGGGATCTGCAATTTTGGTAACCAGACGGTGCGGTGGGGTTGATTCGATGGCTTCGTAAGTAATTGTTTGGTTATGCTTGTCTGTTTCACGCCACATGCGATGGTCTTCGTGAGGAGGAAGCTCCTGGTAATGAGTGATGTCAGGACGCCAGGTAGGTGGACCCGAAACCAAATTCCAGACGGTTTGCGCAGGATGATGCAAAGATATTTTGCGTGAAGCTGTGTGTTTCCGCGGTAGAAGTGCGCCAATTAAAACGATTAAAATTAAAATTCCCGCAATGGAGAGTATGACAATCAGCAACCACTTCATATGTAGCTCCTTTTTGGTAACGATTGATGCACTGCATCCGTTGCTATAATCGCTCGCAACCGACAATCAACTGGGGACCTGAGAATGAATGCTCTTAAAAAGCTTGAACCGTATGCCTATGTGGTCTTGCGCATTGTTTTTGGCTTTCTCTTTACCTGCCACGGTTTACAAAAATGCTTTGGCGCTTTTGGGGGCCACAAGCCGAATAACGTCCTGGGATGGACCGGTGCGGGTATTGAATTGGTTGGCGGAATACTCATCATGATAGGGCTGCTTACACCACTAGCCGCTTTTGTTTCCAGCGGAGAGATGGCTGTGGCTTATTTTATGGTTCACCAACATAAAGGCACTCTTCCTATTCAGAATGGCGGCGAACTCGCGGTGATCTATTGCTTCGTCGCGCTGTATATTGCTTGCCATGGCGCAGGCAAATGGGCCGTGGATAAAAGCTGAAGGGCCGATTCGCTGCATCAGATCCATCAAAGGGTTAAGCTCTAACTTGCAATGACGCTCGATAGTGGTCCAGTCCCAGGGCGAATTGCTGCAGCGATGCGCGCACAGACTCGGTCGATGCTCCAACACCGAGCCGAAAGCGGTCCGGGTTTTCAAAAAAGCTGCCGGGTACTACTTTTGTTTCAAACTCGTCGCGCAGCATGCTGCACATTGCATCAACTTCTCCACTTTTCAGGCGCGGGAAGACGATGGTCCCATACTCGGGCCAGAAGTAATCAAGGTCATCGCGTCCAAGCAGAAAGTTATGCAAGAGCGCGCGATTTGCATTCAGCATCGTCTTGATCTGTGCGGCTATCTGTGGAAGTTTTTCAAAAGCAATCACACTCAACAATTCAGCCGGATGCGCGAACGTGGCGCCATGCAGATCGTTGATGCGAAACATGCGCTGCGCAAGTTCGGGCGCAGCTAGAACCCATCCGCAGCGAAGCCCACTTAATCCGTAAGCTTTTGTCAGACTGTTGGTTACGATGAAGCGTTCGGGGTCAAGATGAAACGCGCTCGCCGGCGCGGACTCATACAACATCTCGCGATAGACCTCATCCACCAGGACATACGCTCCAGTTTTACGCGCCAGGTTTCCTATTTCACGCAATGTAGCGTCGGGTGTCAGCGCCCCTGTGGGATTGTGGAGGTTGCAGATGACGATCGCCCGTGTGCGAGGCGTGATGTTGCGCTCTACTTCGGCCAGATCAATGGCGAAATTGTTTTCGGCGCGCCGCGGAAAGCGTTTGACCTCCAGTCCCAGATATTTTGCCGTGCTCAGAATAAGTTCGTAGGTCGGCTGTTCCACCAGAATCTCGTCACCGGGCTCCGTGATCGCGGCCAGCGCCAGATAGTTAGCGAGCGACGTTCCCACCGCGCTAACCACAGAGTCCTGCGGCACTCGATAACGTCGCGCAATCATTTGCAGCAGCGGTTCGTAGCCATAAATCGAAGGGCCATTAATCTCCAGTTGATCCATGGTTACACCCAACTCTGCCAGCGGGAAGTTTGCAATGCCACTGGTGGCAAGGTTGAACTTGGCCATTGAGTGCAGCTTGGCCCACTCCATGTAAGGAGAGAATGCGGTGCTTCGTGAATAGTTCATGCGTGTGATGTCCGCTTCCAAATGTAATACACGGGAACGCCGGCTGCCAAAATCGCCACGCCGATTAGAGTGTTTCTGGGAAATGTATAAACTGTGTTGGCCACCACTCCGGCACACACCAGACAAAAGAGGGTAGTAGTATATGGATGACCGGGCATGCTAAAGGCGGATTGCTGCCGTATTCGCCGGCGCAGAATAAATAAACAGCCAGCGGTCAGACCCCAAAAGATAGCATCCATGGAAATCACGTAGTTCAGGATTTTGTCATAGGTGCCGAAAAGAAGGATCACCATTGTCCATACGCTCTGCGCAATGATTGCAAATATAGGAACGCGCGTGCGCGGATGAACCCAGGAGAGTTGGCGAAAGAAAACGCCATCCTCCGCCATGGCAAAATAAACGCGCGGCGCAGTCAGCACGCTCTGGCTGAGGAATCCCAGAATTGAAATATTGATTCCCAGCGCAATGATGGTGGCGCCTTTAGACCCAAGCGCCATGCGCATTACTTCAGAAGCCGGTGTCCTCGTTTCCGCCAGCGCCGTGATGCCGAGAGCACGAACGCATACAAAATTAACCAGCGTATAGGACAATGCGACGCCTGTGACGCCCAGGATCAGGGCCCGAGGCAAATCGCGCCGAGGGTTTTTCATCTCACCGGCAACAAAGCTGGCTGTCTGCCACCCGCCATAGGCAAAGACCACTGGAATCATGGCTGCTCCAAAAGAGGAGAAAAAAGCGGGTGAGATTTTCTGGTCGAGCAGCGGGTGCCACGGAATGTGCCGGTGAATCAGAAACGCTCCAGCGCCAATCAACAGCGCGATGGCCAGAATTTTGGTTGCCATCAACACGCTTTGTAGCGTGCCTCCGGCGCGGACGCCCAGGCAATTCACCACAGTGAGAATGAGGAGAGTCACAACAGCAATTTGCCACTCAGCGGCATGCCATCCAGTAAGCTCAAGGAAGTAGTGGGCAAAAGTCACCGTGACAGCGGCCATGCCGCCGGTCTGAATTACTAGCAGCAACACCCAACCATAAAGAAACGCGACAAGCGGGTGATATGCCTCGCGCAGATAAGCATACTGACCGCCAACTTGAGGCATGCGATCGGCAAGTTCAGCCCAGATAAACGCAGCGGCCAATGCCAGCAGGCCGCCGGTGAGCCATGCGCCCAGCACCAGTGCCGGTGTGTGTACCCGCTGCGCCACCACGTATGGGTTAATGAAAATGCCTGCGCCAACAATCCCGCCCATGACCAGCATGGTGGTATCAAAGAGTCCGAGACGCCGCGCCAGAGGCTGGGAAGCTTCGCCGATCTTCGGAGTGGGTGAGGGAGCAGATGAGTTCAATATGTCTGGTCCAAATGAGGAATCATTGAGTGTGCAGAGCGGGAACCTGGCACGTTATCTTTAACTTGTTTCGATCCGAAGGCCTTTACGCGCGAACTTTCTTTCTCTTGCGTCCGCTGGCTATGCGCGCCAGCAAACGTTGTCCCAGACATCCGAACAGGAATGCCAATCCCAGAACTGCGCTGGTATGCCGTTCTCCTGTATGAAAAGTCAGGACAGCCATGTATTCGTAAATGGCATATCCGGCCAAACCGGCAATTGCGCCAAACAGTACTGGCGTCAGTGTGATGAAAAGGTTGGAAATCCTGGATTCAACCCGCCCAAGGATCAGAGATTGTGCTGAGCAAAACGTTGAGCCGAGAAGGCCAAAAAACAATACGGCCGCCACCATAGGAATGCGTCCGGAAAGAAACATGAAAGGCGCTAAAGCGACTGCTGCAAGTCCGCAAATGATAAGCAATACGCGAAGCTGATCTCCCGTAAGCCTGGTTTTGTAATACTGATTGGTGGAATCTTCATTGCGCAGGGCCATGGCGTCAGCCACGCGCTCCGCAGTAAGACTTTCATTGCCGACAGAAAGCAGACTCTCTATCGCTTCAGCGCGCCAGGAAGTAATTTTCAGCGCTTCTTCGCGGAGGACCTCGGCTCGATTCGCCAGCTCAGTAGCGTTCATCCCAAAGACTGCATAGCGTTGTGCGGCATGCAAACAGAACCAGCCACCTTCAATATCATTGCTGGCCAGACAGCGTTGCACATTGTTCAATTGCTCATGCGCGGCTGCTGCCCAGAAATTGTCCCCGCGCGCATTGCGACGCTCCAGGAACCCCAGCTCAACTCGAAATGCTTCGCATTCCCGCAGCAGGCGGGCGTATGCGCGGTTATCTTCTACTGAAGAAGTTTTGCTGCGTTGCGCTGCAGGCATTGGCGGATGGGCCTCTACCGGGATTGCAGAAGCCTCCGATTGTGCCTGTTGCTGCTTGGGCATGCTGCCGATACGAGAGAGCAGCGCTTTTTCTTGCGCATGCGTCAATCGTTCGATCGCGGCTGGCACCTGTAGCCACAGGGCCTCGCCGATTTCTTCATTATTTTTTGTCCCTTTTTCCTCGATGAGAGACATTTTCCAGAAAAGGACGACTTTTGGCACGCCATCATCGGCATAACTGATGGTTCCCAGGTAATTTCCAATCCGGCAGGAACAACCGGTTTCTTCCTGTACCTCGCGCATCGCCGCTTCTTGGAAAGATTCGCCATCTCTCACTTTGCCGCGGGGAAGGGTCCAATCCTGGTGGCGTTTGCGGTACACCACCATCACTTCATCGCCGCGAGGGGTACTGCGTTGCAAAATACCACCGGCGGCTTTGATGACTGGCGGATCTACCGGAGCGATTGGGGCAATGGATGTCGCCATAGTTGAAGAATTCTAATTTTGGATTGTACCCCGTATCACGAAAAATAAAAGAGCTGATTTTTTAGGATCAGAAGATATTTCCTTATCGTCTACGCTCTGTCATACCTGTGCTCAATACGGAGGCGAGATCATATTCTTCATAACGGCGCAGAATTTTTCCCGGCGGTACTGGGCGCAAAATATAGACAAATGGGCGCGGCAGCGCATCACTCTCTTCGCGTTCGATTTCAAACCATTGCCCGTTGAGCCCAATTGTGATGTTTGCATTCCAGCTGGTTTTTGCCGCAACTGAAGCGATTCTAATGCAGCCTTCCGGGAGATTTTCTAGCTGGTCGGCCAACAGGAGTGCGCTCCGGCGTCGGTCGCGGGTTCGGGAGAATGCGTCAGATGTCTTGAAAAACAGAGATACCGCCAGACTTGGCACCACCTCGCCAGTGACTAGTCCGCCTGTAAAGCGGATAAAGCCTTCAATCGCCAGATAAAGCAGGAACAAGGAAAGAGGATAGAGCAAATAGTCGAGCACAAGAATGAGGACAATGATTGCCTGTCCCGTCTCATTTGATCCGGCTACCTGCTGCCCAAACTCATGAGCGCGGAGAATAAAATGGCTCTTGAGCCGAAGAATTAGAACCAGTCCCGCTAACACCAGTTGCGCCAGCCCACCCCAGGTTGCAGCACGCAATGTCCTTAAGGTGGATTCAGGTCGCGAAGTGAGCCTGACCGAAGCTGGGCAGTACGAAAGCAGGAAATCCCGCAATAGATTCTGCATGCGTTTATTGGCCATCTCTCGTTGGATAACCCCGAGAATACATTCGCCGCGACTGCTCCTGCAATCCACACGAACTCGCCCCATGCGCTACCCTCGTTTTTCTATCGCCTCAGTCTCTGCTCAATCAGCTAAATACTTAACCCTAAAGGATTAAAGCGCATTGTTAAAAAACCTTGCATTGTTAAGCCAACTTCAGAGGGATGGTTTGTCTCAAAGATAAGATCAGGCCCTAAGGAGATTAGGTGAGGTGTAAGTTCATTGAGACGAGATTTTCTATTTCTTTTAAGCCCTCTGGTTCTGGCCCTATCCATTGGTTGTGGCGGTGTGAAAGGTTCGTCTCCTTCGCCCGCTCCTCCATCAACCCCCACGGCGCAAAATGTACCAATCAAGAACGTAATCGTAGTTGTGATGCAAAATCGCTCTTTTGACCATCTGTTTGGGACTTTTCCGGGCGCTAACGGGATCGCTCCGGGTGTTCCGGGCTTTACCCAGATAGATGCAAGCGGCGCTACCGTTACGCCACAATTGCTAACCAATATTGCCACCGCAGATTTACCTCATGCGCGCAATGATTTTTTGCGTGTTTGGGATTCTGGGGCCATGGATAAATATGCTTTTTTCAATGGTGCGGTTTCCATGGGACACTATGACAACACCACACCTGGTATGAGTACATTGTGGGGATGGGCGCAGCAATTTGCGCTGGCGGATAACTTCTTCCCTTCGGTTATGGGTGACGCTCCAACGAACCAGCTTTATATGGTAGCGGCCGATGACAATAATAATCCTGGTTCAATTGATCCGTTCTTCCCTCCCTGCAATACCGAGGTAGCGGCAACCGCAGGTTACACTTTCCCGCACGTGGGCGATCAGCTAACGACCAAAGGGCTGACCTGGGCGTGGTATCAGGAAAACCTTGGCGTTTGCGCTTCTTACGTATCGCAGGAAAATCCCTTCCAATTCTTTACAGACTCGCACGCTTCCACAAATGTGCGCGACCTCTCTAAATTTTCCACCGACCTTGCTTCGGGTAATCTACCGACGGTTTCATTTGTGCAACCCGGACCAGCACACAGCATGCATCCAGCGTTAGGCGTTGCCGTAACCAACGGTATCACCTGGCTAGATGGCTTTATTCGCCAGATTCAGGCCGCTCCGGTATGGTCTAATACGGCGATCATAGTCATTTGGGATTCAAGCGGTGGCTGGTGGGACCATGTTCCTCCTCCGCAAGTTGATGCCCAGGGATTAGGACCACGTGTGCCTATGTTGGTAATTTCCCCCTTCGCCAAGAAAAACTACATTTCGCACATACAGATGGATGATGTCTCAATTCTTCGGTTCATCCAGGGCACATTTGGTCTCCCGGCTCTGAATACCAGAAACCAACTAGGGAACGATCTTAGTGATATGTTTTCGTTCTGATGGTTGCTGTACTTTATGAAAAAAGGGCCGCATTTTACGCGGCCCTTTTCAATTTATAACCGGCGATCAGTGACATTCAGGATGGAAGAGCGCTTGGCCGGTCACCTGGTTTGCTTTCTTCGGCAATTCCCAGGTAGGCACGCCGGATGAATTCATTGTTCATCAGCATCTCCGTGGGCCCTTCCATGGTGATGCGCCCGGTTTCCATTACGTATCCATAGTGAGAAACCTGCAGCGTGTAATTCACGTTTTGCCCCACCAGCAGGATGGTTACGCCCTGCCGGGCGATACTGGCAATGAGTTCAAAAATTTCGTCAACAAGTTTAGGAGCCAGGCCGAGTGATGGCTCGTCAAGCATCAGCAATTGTGGTTCTGACATAAGGCCGCGGCCAATGGCGCACATCTGTTGCTGACCGCCGGAAAGGGTCCCAGCCATCTGATGCCGGCGCTCTTTAAGGATCGGAAAGAGTTCATAAACTCGTGCCAGCCCTTCTGCCGAACGCTGACGAAGCGAGCGGAGAAAGCACCCCATCAACAGGTTCTCTTCGACTGACATACCGGGCCAGAGTTGGCGGCCTTCCGGCACCAGGCTAATATGGCGCTTCACGCGTTCACGGGTGGAGATTGAAGAGATGTCCTCTCCATTGAGCAGGAGCTGGCCTTTTTTAGTGCGCAGTACTCCCGCAACAGTATTGAGCGTGGTCGTTTTGCCTGCGCCGTTCGAACCAATAATGCATGTAACCTTGCCTCTGGCGATGGCAAAATTAACACCCCAAATAACCTGCGTAGTGCCATAGCTCACCTCAAGATCTTTGGCGAGGAGAAGCGTTTCGTGTTGAGCGGCAGAAGCCTGAAGTTCAGACACTCTTTGTACTCCCGAAGGTGCTTTTACCCAGGTAAGCTTCGATGACAGCCGGGTCATTTTGGACTTCTTCCGGCTTTCCTTCCGCCAGTTTCTGGCCGAAGTTCAATACTGTAATACGGTCGCAGACACCCATAATTGCTTTCATATCGTGTTCTACATACATGATTGTTGTGCCGCTTTCTCGTATGCGGTGGAGTAATTCCATCATCGCGCTGGTTTCTGATCCGGTAAGGCCACCGCAAATTTCGTCGAGCAGTACCAGCTCCGGCGCGGTGGCTAAAGCGCGCGCTACCTCCAGGCGTTTCTGTTCGCCGAGTGAGATGGCTGAGGCGAGCGCATTTGCTTTGCGATCAAGGCCGACGAGCTTTAATGTCTCCATGGCGTGCTCGCGAGCCGGGCCTGTGCGAATCACGGCACGCCGGCCATAGTGCACCGCTACCTGCACATTTTCCAAAACTGTCATGGCCTTGAATGGACGCACTACCTGGTGGGTGCGGGCCACGCCTTTCTTAACCAAAGAAGCGGCGCTCATGCCCGTAACGTCTTTACCACGGAAGTGGACCTTGCCTGAGGAAGGTCGCGCCGCGCCGGTGATCAGGCTGAACAACGTAGTCTTGCCGGCTCCGTTTGGTCCTATAAACCCACAAATCTGTTTTTCCGGGATATCAAAGCTTACGTCCTTCAACGCCGCCACGCCCCCAAAGTACTTGGTCAGCGTCTGTACTTCCAGAATCTTCACGTTTGCTCCTAAACAGCCGGAAAAGACGCCTCAAGAGTCCAAGCAGGCCATCAGGCTCCAGCAAGATGATGCCAATTAACAGTGAACCATAAATCAGCAGGTGGAGATTGGGAAAATGCACTACCAATTGCTCTTCGACCATCCCAATCACTATGCCACCCAGCACAGCGCCCCAAACGGTCCCAATCCCGCCAATCACAGGCATCAATAAGATGGTAATGCCGGTCTGAAAAGCGAAGACGTCGCCGGGGTAAAAGAATGCGGCGCGTCGCGCATAGATGCCGCCGGCAATACCGGTGAGTCCAGCCGCAATCGCGTGAACCCAGAGCTTGGAAGTGTAAGGATTCACGCCGAGATCGGCTGCTGCGTCTTCATCTTGTTTGATGGCCCGTAACGCAAGCCCGAACTTGCTGCTGGCAATAATTGTTGAGATCACAACTGCCAGAGTGACAGCCGCAATCGCCGTGTAGTAGTGCTCCAGCGCACTGAAAGGTTTCTCTTCAATGATGCGATAACCGCTGGCGCCGCCTGTGATGTCCACATTGTTCATGATCACGCGCACTGCTTCAGTTACGCCGATGGTCGCGATCACGAAATAGGGGCCGCGCAAACGGAATGTGGGAAGGCCAATAAGAAAAGAAGCCAATATGGCGACTGCCGCTCCACCGATAAAACCGAAGTAAGGGCTATGTCCTGCGTGCATCAAAAGCGCCGTAGTGTAAGCGCCCAAACCAAAGAACACGGCGAAACCGAATGAAACCTGGCCTGCCATGCCTCCAAGCAGGTTCCAGCCCAGGCTTGTCGTTGTCCAGACGGCAGTGACGAACAGTAGCCGGATGATATTGTCACTGGGATTGGCAGCAGGCAGAAGTAGTAACCCTGCCAGTAAAACCCAAGGCAGAACCACCTTTAACCAGCCACCCAGACTTGATGGCAGCTTCATGCCGCCTTCCATTTCTTGTTAAATAAGCTGGTTAATCCTTTAGGAAGAATCAACAGCACAACCACCAGCAGGGCAAAGGAAATGGCCGGCTGATAACTGGCAGGCAATTTCACAATGCTGAATGTTTCCACCAGGGCAAGAACAATTGCGCCCAGCGCGACGCCGGAAACCGATTCAAGGCCGCCCAGCACAATGATCACGAAGGATCGCAGTAGAAATTGACGGCCGAAATCCGGACTGAAGGAATAGAGCATGCCCAGCAGCCCACCGGCAAATCCAGCAAACGCGGTACCCAGACCGAACGTCAGGCGTGCCGTTCTCTCGTCATCCACGCCTACAATCTTGGCCGCATAAGGATTCTGGATCAGCGCCCGCATCGATCTTCCAAACCAGCTACGGTTAAACACAATTTGCAGGACGATCATACAAATTACCGCAGCGGCGAAAACGACCAGGTTGACCTTGGGAACGGAAATTTGTCCGATCTGCACTGAGGACAGTGTAAGAGGGGTCAGAATAGATTGGTCGTCGCTGCCCCAGATCAGATACGCCACATTTTGCAGTACCAGCAGGAAACCAAACATTAGCAGCAGAGAAGCGAGAGTGGGAGTATCTGATTTGGGCAGCCACCGTATCAGAAGCCAATGCACCAGCATTCCGAACAGGAAAAAAACTGGCAGCGCGATTACGGAGCCCAGGATTGGATCAATGTGAAAACGCTGAAACAACTCCAGGGCAAAATACGCCCCCAGCATCAGGAACCCGGCATGCGCCAGGTTCACGATTTTCATGACGCCGTAAATGACCGTCATGCCGACGGCCATTGCCGCGTACACGCCGGCCAGCAGCAGCGCTTTTATCAGCAGGTCTAAATACTCACTAGAGTCCATGTGGGGCCCGTGCTACTTGTTCGGATTTGGCGCCACTGCTTCGCCAGTAGCTGCGTCCTTGGGAAAAACGATATCCACTTTGTTATCAGGCTTGTTTTGCGTGATCACAAATGGATATTCAGCTTGTCCATTAGCGCTGAACTTAAGCACCTGGCCCGGGAGTACTGAATCTTTTAACTGAGCTTTTTTCAGCGCGTCGCGAATGGCGGCTTTATCCAGAGAGCCGGCAGCTTCAATGGCTTTGGCCAGGATGCGCATTCCATCATAGGCCGGGGCTGCGTACCAGGAATCCACATCGTGCTTGGTGAACGCTTTGTAATCCTCTGCGAATTTCTTCGCCTGTGGATAGGGCAGTTTGTTCGACCACCAAATGCCGGCAAAAATATAATCGGTACCGGAGCCAAGTGCCTGTCGCGCAGCCGATTCAGGTCCGCGGGCGCCATAGCTGACCATTTGATTATGTAAGCCGTTCTGTAAATATTGGCGGTGCATGGTGATGTAGTCAGGGAGATGCGCGTCCGAGAGGAAAATATCTGCCTTACTGCTCTTTACCTTTTGCAGAATGCCGGAAAAATCTGTGGCGCCCAGCTCGAATTTCTCATTGAGAACGACCTGGAAATAACCTGGATGTTTGTTTGACCAATCCGTGAAGCCCTGGATGTAATCGGTGCCGTGGTCAGTGTTCTCCACTACCATGGCGACCTTCAACCCCTTCTTGAGTTTGCCCTGATCTATGAGAGAACCAAGAAATTCGGCGGACGTGGTTCCGATAAGCGCCACCGGGCTTAACGATCCGAACGCATATTGATAGCCTTTACCGAAAATAGCTGTTGCTCCTGCTCCGGTAGTAATCCAAGGAGTCTTGTAGCGGTCTGCCATCACGGATTCAGCTGTGCCAAGTGCGGTGGAATAGCCGCCCAGAACGGCAACAACGCCGTCTGAACTCATGGCGCGTTCGGTTAACGCCGCCGATTTTTTGGAATCCGTGCCATCATCGTAAAAAATCTCGTTGATTTTGAGCTTCTTACCCTTAATTGTGATTCCGCCGGCATCGTTGATCTGTTTAATGGCAAGTTCAATGCCTTCTTTTTGATACGTGCCAGGTTTGCTCTCAGGTCCGGTAGTGGGAAGCACCACTCCAATGTTGATGGTATCGTCCGCTGCCATAGCCTGGCTCGGACCCGCAAAAAGCATGGCCATTCCACAGAGCAGCAGTGCAAACGACGTTCCACGACGGAAATGCGTGCTAACGGACGTTAGACTCTTTTTCATGTTTCTCTCCTCAGAGTATCTGCGGCCCAGGATCACAAGACCGGATTTTTTAAAGATGTCAAAGCAATATGGCTGGCAAATGCAAAAGGTGCATGATATTCCTGTGCAGCCAAAATTGCCAAGTATTGTTTTGTAACGAGTTCTTAACCGCTACCAAGGCAATGATCTGGCGACTGTTGGCCGTGAACGATTCATGTTCACTCTTCATTTCCTCTTGACATCTGCGGTAATCCGACTACCCTAGGTTGCCAAACAGGTAATCGCTCTCTGTTCTGCAATGTGGCAGACAGGGATAAGTCTCCCGGAACCCAAAATTCTCTTCCTCTAAAGCATGATCATGATAAGGAAGAGCAATAAGTCATTTCTTGAAGGCGCGGCTTCATATTTAAGGCGGCATTATGTGCGGTTTTGATGCGTCAAAGACAGCTCAACATTACAGAGACCAGGTCGGGCCGGCTTGGCTCTTTTTCAGGAGGGCCGTATGTCCAGTGTTGCAGTGCCGGTGACTTCATCGGACCAGATATCTACTTCTAAGATTTGGGGCGTAATTTTAGCTTCCTCCGTCGGAACCATGATCGAGTGGTACGACTTCTACATTTTTGGGTTGTTGGCCACCTTCCTGGCCCCCAAGTTCTATCCACCGGGAAATGAATTATTTGCGTATATCGCTTATCTAGCCACATTCGCAATTGGCTTCATGGTGCGTCCTTTCGGCGCGCTTTTCTTCGGGCGCATCGGCGACAAAGTGGGCCGTAAATATGCCTTTATCGTAACGCTCGTAATCATGGGTGGCGCCACCGCCCTGGTGGGCGCACTGCCTAGCTATGCGACAGCCGGCTGGTTTACCCCTATCGTCCTGATCGTGCTGCGCGTGCTTCAAGGCTTGGCGCTTGGCGGCGAATACGGCGGCGCAGCCGTCTACGTAGCTGAACACGTCCCCGACAGCAGGCGTGGCTTCTACACCAGCTTCATTCAGATTACTGCTACCCTGGGTTTGTTCCTTGCGATTGCAGTGATCCTGGTAACCCAGAGCCAACTGTCCGATGCGGCTTTCAAGGACTGGGGCTGGCGAATCCCGTTCCTGATCTCCTTGCTGCTGGTGATCATCTCCTTGTACATCCGGCTGCAAATGAAGGAATCTCCTATATTCCAGCAGATCAAGACCGCAGGCATGACCTCTGCTACGCCGCTGAAGGAAGCATTTACGGTACCTGAGAACTTCAAACGCTTCCTGATCACCTTGTTTGGCGCGACCGCCGGCCAAGGCGTGGTGTGGTACACCGGGCAGTTTTTTGCTCTTTTCTTTATGCAGACGATCCTGAAAGTGCCAACAAGGGACGCGCAAATTATTGTGGCCAAGGCGCTACTGCTTGGAATGCCGTTTTTCGTCTTGTTTGGCTGGCTCTCTGACAAGATTGGCCGCAAGAAGATCATTATGGCTGGGCTAATTCTTGCCGCTGTGAGCTATCGTGTGCCGGGAACCGAGATTGGTATCTATCCCGCCATGCAACGTGCTGCGGGTAATAATGTGACTCACGTTGATGCCACCAAAAACAAAGTGACTGGCGCCACCGTGCTGGCCCCGCAAACTCCAGACGCAACCGGCAAGCTCATTACTGCTCCTATTGCCAGTGGCGCTGATAAAAACAAGCTGATCTGGTTGATCTTCCTACAGGTGATTTTTGTCACCATGGTTTATGGACCTATTGCGGCATTCCTGGTGGAGTCATTCCCGGCCAAAATTCGCTATAGCGCGCTTTCATTGCCGTATCACATCGGCAACGGCGTCTTTGGAGGACTGGTCCCGCTGATCTGTGTGTGGATTCCCGCAGCTACAGGCAATCCATTCGACGGCCTCTATTATCCAATCACCGTTGCTGCTATCACATTCGTGATTGGCAGCATTGCATTGAAGGATAGACGGGACGTTAAGATCTGGCAGGAAGTAGCGGTCAAGAAGTAGCTGCACCTTCTGCCGCTTGCGTTTGAATGGCGGCGTTAGTGTAGGATAATTCTGTTTCGGACTGGCGGGTGGCAGCCGTTTGCCACCCGCTAACCAATTCAGGCCCACCCCCGCGGGCCGTTGCCAGTTTGCGCGATTCGATTTTGAAATCAAGAGGTCCAGGCCATGGCTGACGCTCGTGAGCTGAAAGAACGACAAGAACAAGATCAAGAGACTGGATTGACCGAGGCGCAAATCGCCGTCCACTGGAAAGAGGAGCAGTATTTTTATCCCAGTTCCGCGTTTGTTGGACAAGCCCTTCTCACCGATCCTGCCATTAATGAGCGTTTCAGCGAAAAAAATTTCCCCGAATGCTATCGCGAATACGCTGATCTGCTGAGTTGGGACACGTATTGGCACACCACGCTCGATACCAATGATGCTCCTTTCTGGAAGTGGTATGCCGGAGGCAAGCTCAATGCCTGCTACAACTGCGTGGACCGTCATCTGGAAAAGCACCGCAATAAAGCCGCTCTGATTTTTGTGGGCGAGCCGGAAGAAGTGCCACCGGTTTCCATTACCTATCAGGAGCTGTATTACCGGGTGAATGAAATGGCGGCGCTGCTGCGTGATTTTGCCGGACTGAAAGCTGGAGACCGTGTCACCATCCACATGCCGGTGGTTCCTGAACTGCCAATCACTATGCTGGCCTGTGCGCGATTGGGCGTGATTCACTCAGTGGTCTTTGGCGGATTCAGCGGAGAAGCATGCGGCATGCGCGCCGCTGATTCCGGCAGCAAAGTGCTGGTCACCATTGACGGTTATTATCGCAGTGGCGCCATGACCGATCACAAAGAAAAAGCCGATCTGGCCGTGAGTACCGCCAAGAAAGAAGGCCAGGCGATCGAGAAAGTTCTGGTCTGGCATCGCGAGCCGGGAAAATACCATTCCAAGACCCCGATGGTTGAGGGACGCGACTTCTTTGTGGAAGATGTGCTGAAAAAGTATGCCGGAAAATTAATTGCGCCTGTATCCATGCCTTCAGAGGCGCCGCTTTTCCTGATGTATACCAGCGGCACCACCGGCAGACCTAAAGGCTGCCAGCATGGTACTGGCGGATACTTATCTTACGTTGCCGGCACTTCCAAATACATTCAGGATATTCATCCGACGGATGTTTACTGGTGCATGGCGGATATCGGCTGGATTACCGGCCACTCTTATATTGTCTACGGACCACTGGCTATGGCCGCGACCAGCGTGTTATATGAAGGCGTGCCGAATTATCCTGACGCCGGCCGTCCATGGCGCGTGGCCAAGCGTTTGGAAGTGAACATCTTCCACACCTCGCCCACTGCGATCCGTATGCTGCGCAAAGCGGGACCGGACGAGCCGGCGAAATACGATTACCACTTTAAACACATGACGACTGTAGGCGAGCCGATTGAGCCGGAAGTTTGGAAGTGGTATCACGAAGTGGTAGGCAAAGGCGAAGCTGTCATCGTTGACACTTGGTGGCAGACGGAAACTGGTGGCTTCCTATGCAGCACCAAGCCGGCCATCGATCCTATGAAGCCAGGAAGCGCCGGCCCGGCATTGCCCGGCATTTATCCCGTAATCTTTGATGAAGAAGGCAAAGAAGTGAAGGGTGGTTCCGGCAAAGCAGGGAATATTTGTATTCGCAATCCGTGGCCGGGAATCTTTCAGACGATTTACGGTAATCGGGACCGCTTTGTGGAGCAGTACTACAAAAAGTACAACAAAAATCCTAAAAGCAAAGACTGGCATGACTGGCCGTATTTTGCCGGTGATGGTGCAGTGCAGGCTCCCGACGGATACTTTCGAATTCTCGGTCGCGTGGACGATGTAATCAATGTGGCTGGTCATCGCCTGGGCACCAAGGAGCTGGAATCTGCCTGCCTGACGTGCACTGAAGTCGCTGAGGCAGCAGTGGTCCCAGTTGTCGATGAAGTCAAAGGCCGTGTGCCGGAAGTTTATGTCTCACTGAAGCCGGGCGTGCAGAATAACGCGGCGGTGCAGGAGAGCGTAACCAAGGCCATTGAGCACCAGATTGGTAAGATTGCACGGCCCCGGAAAGTCCATGTGGTGCCGGATATGCCCAAGACGCGTTCCGGTAAAATCATGCGCCGTGTGCTGGCTGCAATTTCCAATCAGATGGATACCGGCGACGTTACTACGCTTGCCAATCCAGATGTTGTGGAGCAGATACGAGTGATGGTGCAGGGAAATCGTCCGGTGGTGAAAAAAGATGTGCCGGAAGACGTAAAGCATTTCGGGGAAGAGCGGTAAGCGGAAGTAGATGAAAGATCGTAGATAGAAAAGATCAGTAGATATAAAGATCGCCGTAGTTCTGGTTTTTGTGCGTGCGCAACTAAAAATCGCTGAAGCACCTGAGGAGGGAATGAATGAGCGATAAAGATAAGAAGGGTAAGGGAGTATCTCGCAGAGATTTCATCAAATTTGCCGGCGCGGGCGGAATCGCTGCCGGAGCACTAGGACCTGCATTCCTGTTTCCTGAGCGCGCCGCGGCACAACAAAAAACGCTCAAGATCCTGCAATGGAGCCATTTTGTTCCCGCTTATGACACCTGGTTCAATAACAGCTTTGCCAAGCAATGGGGAGAGAAGCACAACACAAACGTGGTTGTGGACAACATCAACCTGGTTGACCTGAATACCAGAGCAGCATCAGAAGCGCAGGCCAAAAAAGGCCACGATCTCTTTATGTTCCTCTCGCCACCGGCGGCGTATGAGAACCAGGTTATCGATATGTCGCACGTGTACCAGGAAGTCGAAAAGAAGCATGGCAAAAAAATCGATCTGGCGCATAAATCCACTTTCAATCCGAAGACGAAAAAGTATTACGCATTCTCTGATTCTTACGCTCCAGATCCGGGCAACTGGCGGCTGGACCTATGGTCACAGGTAGGGTTCCCCAACGGGCCGGACACATTTGATGATCTGCGCAAAGGCGCCAAGATGATCAAGGATAAATTCGGCAATCCGTGCGGCATTGGACTTGCCCAGGAGCTCGACACCAGCATGGCCATGCGAGCGCTCTTGTGGTCTTTTGGTGGAGCAGAGCAGGATGAAGCCGGCAACGTCGTCCTGAACTCCAAGAACACCGTTGAAGCGTTGAAATTCATGAAGGCGCTTTACGAAGAATCGGAAACGCCGGAAGTCTTCACCTGGACGCCTCCTTCCAACAATCAAGCCATGCTGGCAGGCAAGGTTTCCTATGTGGCGAATGCCATCTCCATTACGCGCCAGGCGGAACGGGAAAAGATGGCGATCGATAAAAACATCATGCTCAGCCGGGCATTGAAAGGTCCAGTGCGCCGCATTGCCGCAGAGCACGTAATGAATTGTTATGTGATCTGGGAATTTGCCGAGAATAAAGACGGCGCGCAGCAATTCCTGATCGATTACCTTGACGCATTCCATGATGGATTTGTGGCAGGTCAGTTCTATAATTTCCCCTGCTTCCCATCGACCGTACCAAATCTTCAGAAGGAAATTGCAGAGGACCCGCGTGCGACACCTTCCAACAAGTACAAGGTTCTGGGCGATGTGCTGGATTGGGCGACCAACGTAGGCTATCCCGGCTACGCCTCGGCTGCCATCGATCAAGCATTTAAGAGCTACACGATTCCAACCATGTTTGCCACTGTGGCGCAAGGAAAAGTATCGGCCGAGGATGCAGCAAAAACGGCGGATGCCGAGTACAGACGAATCTTTGAGAGATTCAAATAGACGAGGGAACCGAATGGCGGTTGTTGAAACCCGGAAACTGACCAAGGTATTTAAGCAAGGAGAGTTGGGAGCAGTTAACGAAGTAGATCTGGAAACTCGCGAAGGCGAGTTTCTGGTTTTCCTGGGACCTTCGGGTTCCGGGAAGACCACTCTTTTACGGATGATCGCCGGACTGGAACACCCCACGTCCGGCGAAATCCTTATTGGTGGCAGAGTGGTGAACGATCTCACGCCGCGTGAGCGCCGTATTGCCATGGTGTTCCAAAGCTATGCGCTGTATCCGCATCTTTCCGTTTACAACAACATCGCTTTCCCTTTGAAAGCGCAGAAAGTCCCAAAGAATACGCATAAAGAGAAAGTTGAATGGGCTGCGTCTTTGCTAGGGATTGGCGGGCTGTTGCAGCGGAAACCGCGTGAACTCTCTGGCGGTGAACGGCAGCGCGTTGCGCTGGCCCGTGCCATCGTCCGTGAGCCTGAAGTGTTCCTGCTGGACGAACCTCTATCCAACCTCGACGCGAAATTGCGCCTCTCCGCCCGTGAAGAGTTGGAAAGATTTCATCGTCGCGTAGGGACAACAACGATCTATGTGACGCATGATCAGGTGGAAGCCATGGCCATGGGTGATCGCATCATGGTGTTGAATAAAGGTCTGGTGCGGCAGCTAGGTACGCCCAAGGACGTTTATGACGATCCGGCAGACACTTTTGTTGCCACGTTCCTCGGTTCGCCGCCCATGAACCTGATCGAATACGGCGACGTCACGATAGGATTTCGGCCGGAGCATTTCCGTCTGGCGGAAGATATCAAAGAGACTGACAAGGTTCCGTTCAAGTTTCGCGTGGAAAATGTGGAATATCTAGGCGCTGAATTCATTTTGTCCGGACTTTTGATGGGCGGCAAAGCAGATGGCAAAAAGGTGATCGCGCGCCTGCTGCTTGGCCACAGCTATGAAGTTGGGGTTACGTATAATTTTGCCGTTCCCGCGCAGCAGCTGAAATTTTTTGATACCACAACGCAAAAGAAAGTTCCCGCGAGGGCCATTGCATGGCAGTAGGCACAGCGAAAATCAAATCTGCCGGTGCTGCGCAAAGCCCTTTGCTGGGATTTGCCATGTTCAGTCCCGCGGTGCTGTACATTGTGCTGCTGATTGGCGCGCCGTTTGTACTTGCCATTTTTTATGCATTCAGTGATGCCCGTATCGGCAGCAACCAGTTGCACTATGTGGGCCTGGAGAACTTTCGCAGTATTCTGCAAAGCCCAAGTTTCAGGCAAGCGATAAAGAATTCGATTATCTTCACTGTCTGCGCACAGATCATTGTGCTGGTGTGTTCCAACATTCTCTCGATCGCGCTGGAGAAGCCTTTTCGCGGACGCGGACTTGTTCGTTTTCTTCTTTTGCTGCCATGGGTAGCTCCGGTGTCATTGGGCACAATTGGCTGGAAGTGGATTCTTGATTCCATTTACAGCGTCATTACCTGGGTGCTGATCTGGCTGGGATTCGTCAATCGCTTTACACCGCCCATGTGGCTGGGCGAAGAGAAGCTGGCCATGGCATCTGTGATTCTAGTGCATTGCTGGCGATTGATTCCATTTTCCACGGTGATCTTGCTGGCAGGAAGAACCGCGATCCCCAAGGAAATTCCCGAGGCGGCGTCGATTGACGGCGCCGGTTTCTGGAGGACGCTGTTCCAGATCAACTTGCCGATGATGATCCCGATTCTAGGGGTTGCCGTTCTGTTTGGCACCATCTTTACTTTTACTGACATGACGGTGGTTTACATTCTCACCAATGGCGGCCCATACGATTCAACACAAACGCTGCCTAATCTGGCGTTCAGCCAGGGTATTCAGGGCAGTGACCTGGCTGCAGGCGCGGCGATTTCAGTCTTTCTCATACCGGTCCTTGTGGTGATCGCCTATCTGATGCTGCGTGTGGCGCACCGTGCGGAGGTCAACTAATGTCGGAAATTCAAACGGCAGAAGTGAAAAGACCGCTTGGCCTCACCGCAATCAGTATTCTTTTGGTGGTTTCAGCGTTAGCTCTGTTAGTGCAGATGCTGATGCATCATTCAGGAGCACTGGGCATCACTGCCAAGTTCGTAGCAGTATTGACCTTCCTGTTTATCGCTGGCGGGCTTTGGAAAATATATAACGGCGCGCGCGTCTTACTCTTTTTTCTATTGGTATCTGAAGTGATTGGCTGTCTGATGGCGCTGTTCTTATATGCGTTGCGCCAATCTCAATATCGTCTCTCAGCCTTCCTTGTAATCGAGATATGTATCGCGGCAGGTTTGCTCTGGTATCTGCAATCTCCCAGCATAAAACGGGCCTTTGGCGGCTTGAATCCCTGGCCGCCCACTGTGAAGATATTGGTTCTGACGGTATTCACTGTCCTGCTGGCGTTTCCGTTCTATTGGATGGTGATTGCCACGTTCAAGCGCAACATCGACTTGTACGCAATGGACAACAATCCCTTTATCTTCAATCTTCCGCCAACGCTCGAAAACCTGCGGCTGCTTTTTTTTGAAACTGATTTTGTACGCTGGCTTGGCAATACCGCACTGGTTGGCGTACTTGTGGTCATCATCACGCTGTTGCTCTCTTTGCCAGCAGCCTATTCTCTTGCGCGGCTGACCGGCCGTTGGGGCGAGCGTCTGGGCATAGCAATCTTTTTGACATATCTTGTTCCGCCAACGCTGCTTTTCATTCCTCTGTCACGGGTAGTGGCCGTTCTCGGGCTGCAGGATACGATCTGGTCACTGGTGCTTGTCTATCCCAGCGTTACCGTGCCATTTTCCATATGGCTACTGATGGGATTCTTCAAGTCGATTCCCAAGGAACTGGAAGACGCTGCGATGGTGGACGGACTTACGCGCTTTGGTGCATTCGTCCGGATGGTGGTGCCAATCTCCCTCTCAGGGATTCTGACCGTCGTGATTTTTACCTTCACGCTGGTGACACAAGAGTTCGTTTACGCGTTGACATTTATTTCGCCGGAATCGCAGCAGATGGTCGGCGTGGGAATCCCCATCTTTCTTGTGCGTGGCGACGTTTACTTTTGGGGTTCTTTGATGGCGGCTTGCCTAACGGCAAGTTTGCCTATCGCGTTCGTTTATAACCTGTTCCTTGATCGATTTATTGCCGGGTTTACCGTGGGCGCGGTAAAAGGATAAACACTGGCGCACAATTCGACTGGCAATTTCGGCATTTGCCCCGGATTTATGTGTGCGATGGTTACGTGTTTTTGATTGGCTCTAGCGGCACTTTTTCTTTGGTTCATGTGCAGAATGCTTCCTGGAGTTCGCCAAGTTCACAAAAAGACTTGACAGAAAACCCATAGAAGCAGAAAGTTATCGCGCACTTTTACGTCTCAATTTATTTGTGGCTGGCAACGGGGACTGGTGCGCTAGAGGAGTCGCAGTTAAGCCAGCATAAGTTCTGCAATTACCAACGTAAAGTTCTTCAATTCAGGAGAAATTGATGCCGACTTGGATACAAGTTTACGATCCTTTTGGACACTGGTGGATCTCAGCATTGGTGGCAGCTCTACCAATTGTTGTGTTGTTCACCATGATGGCAGGCTTTCGCGTTAAGCCTCACTGGGCTGCTCTCTCAGGCGCGGCTACAGCCGTGCTGGTTGCCCATTTCGCATTCACAATGCCGTGGGCATTAGCTGGTGGCAGCTTTCTGTACGGTGTTTCTACAGGATTGCTGAACATCGTCTGGATTGTGGTAGCAGCCGTTTATTTGTATGACATTGCTGTCAGCACCGGCGATTTCGAAATCATGAAATCCTCTGTGGCAGGCATTACCGCAGACCGCCGGCTGCAACTGCTGCTGGTGGCTTTCTGCTTCGGCGCCTTTATTGAGGGTTGCGCGGGATTCGGTTCGCCGGTGGCGATTGCCGGTGCGTTCATGATCGGTCTGGGCTTCAAACCGTTCCATGCCGCAGCGCTGAACCTGATTGCTAATACGGCGCCGGTAGCGTGGGGCGCAATCGGCACGCCGGTCCATATGCTGGCCACGGTTACGCAAATGCCGGAAGCTGACATGAATGCCATGATCGGCCGCATTCTTCCCATCACAGCACTCATCGTCCCTTTCTGGCTGGTGCGCGCGATGGTTTCATGGAAAGAGACTTTTGAAGTTTTCCCCGCCATTCTAGTGGTGGGAATTTCTTTTGCGTCCATGCAGTTTTTCTGGTCGAACCACATGGATAGCAACCTGGTAGACATTACCGCTGGACTGTTCTCATTGCTCTGCACGGTCATATTTCTTCTCTTCTGGAAGCCGAAGCGAATATGGCGATTTGAGGAAGATGGCGGTCCTATTGCCGTTACATCCATAGGGAAGGGTGTTGTTCCTAGCGTCTCTGGTGGTTCCACCGGACCGGAAGTTCACTCTTACTCTTTTGGACAGACTTTCAAGGCTTGGTTGCCATTCCTGATTCTCTCTGTATTCGTTTTCCTGTGGGGCTACAAGCCTGTAAAGACCATGCTAAACAAGACGACCCCTGCCTGGACAACGCCAGACGGCAAGCCCAGAGGCGGTTGGGAAACTCCCATCCACAATAAGATTTCACGTGATAAGCCTGTTGTGGCGAAACCTACGCCTGAAGGCGCGCGCTTCCCATTTATCTGGTTGTCTGCGACCGGCACCGGATGCTTCCTGGCGGCGATCCTTGGCGGGTTAATTCGCGGAGTGAACCCGATCAAGTTGCTGACAATTTTCGGACATACGGTGTTCCGAATGAGATGGGCGGTGCTGGCTATTTCCGCCATGCTGGGGTTGGGCTTTGTCACAAGATACTCAGGGAGTGATGCCGTCTTAGGACTGGCATTCACTCATACCGGCTGGCTCTTCCCATTCTTTGGTACATTCCTGGGATGGCTGGGTGTGGCCCTCACGGGTAGTGACACCTCATCCAACGCATTGTTCGGCAGCTTGCAGAAGATCACGGCCCAGCAACTTGGCCTCGATCCCGTTCTAATGACGGCTGCAAACAGCGCCGGCGGAGTAATGGGCAAGATGGTGGACGCGCAATCCATTTGCGTTGCCACGGCTGCTACCAACCAGGTCGGCAATGAAGGCTTTATCTTCCGCTTCGTTGTCTGGCACTCCATTGCTCTAGGCACGATTGTGGGCATTATCGTGATGATCTATGCCTACGTACCCTGGGCAAAGGCACTGGTGCCACACGGAGTAAAGCTCATATCACAGTAAACTGAAAGTCTTCTAAGAATGAGAACACCGCCGGCAACGGCGGTGTTTTTTTATGCGAAACCCGCCAGATTCGCGAATCAGATCATATAATTCCAAGTCTATGAATACTGACAGCATTCTTGACGAACTAACCCAGCAGCGGGATCGCGTTGTTGCGGCTATTGCGGCTTTGAACGGAGGCGGAACACGCCGAACCTCATCCCCCAAAACAGGCAAATCGCGGAGCAAAATGAGTGAAGCAGGGAAAAGAAGTATTTCCCAACGTATGAAAGCCCGTTGGGCAAAGGCGAAACGAGCCGGGAAGAACTCTCTTTAAATCTACGCTGTTCGGCAATTCCCGAACACGGGAGCCCTCTGGCAACTCAGATAGGCCGCCACTTCGCGAGTCGACTGTGAGGGTATGCCACCCAACCCTATCGGCGTATCTTCAGGAAGGCTCCGCGATAGGAAGGCTCCCCGATGACAGGTATATTATTTGGATCATGGCAGAGTTCCCTGTAGAGCATATCCGCGCCGCGTTTCCCGCCTTACAAGATAAGTTCATATTTTTCGATAATGCTGCGGGCGCGCAATCACCCAAGACCGTACTGGATGCTGTAGCCAACCATCTTCTTCATCGAAATGTGCAAAGAGGCGGACGATACAGGCAATCGCAGGAGGTGGATGAAGCGATTGCACAGGGCCGCGAGAGCGTCGCTCTGCTGGTCAATGCCCGCCATTCCGACGAAATCTCATTCGGTATGAATGCGACGTCTTTTATGCGGCTCATCAGCATCGCCATTGGACAATCGTTGCAGGACCGCCGAGAAATTATCGTGACCGATCTTGATCATGAAGCGAATATTGCCGTCTGGCTGGCCTTGGAACGGGAAGGCGCGAAGATTGTATGGTGGCATTTTAGAGACGATGGCCAGCTGCATCCTGAAGATCTGGATCAATTGCTCTCTTCGCGGACCCGCATCGTAGCCTGTACGCTGGCGTCAAACGCAATCGGGTCCGTTCTCAATATCGCCGATGTCTCCAGGCGAGCTCATGCTGCGGGAGCAGAGGTGTTTGTAGATGCCGTGCACTATGGTCCGCACGGGCGCATTGACGTACAGAGTTTCGACTGTGATTATCTGGTTTGCTCGGGCTATAAAATCTTTTCTCCCCACATGGGATTTCTTTGGGGTCGTCTGGAAATATTGAATGCTCTGCCTACATTTCGAGAAGATTTTGTGCCCGACACTACCCCGGCCAAATTGGAAATTGGCACCTATATCTACGAGAATGTTGCCGGCATGGATGCCGCTGTGAGCTACCTGGAAAACGTTGGGCGGCTTATCCAGCCTGCTGCGACTGAGCGCCGCGCCGCACTCGTAGCGGCTACAGAAGCTATTCGGGACTATGAAGCGCAGCTATCTCTCGCCATGCTGGATGTGCTGGCGAATGCGAAGGCAACAGTTTATGGAATTACCGCAAAAGAACATATCTCGCGCCGGACGCCGACCTTGTGTTTTAATCTTCCTGGTATTTCCCCCGCTAAAGTTACGGAAGAGCTTGCGAAACAAAATATCGGTGTGCGCGATGGGCACATGTATTCACCACGACTGATGAAGCGACTGGGACTCACCAAAGAAAGTGGCGCAGTCAGAGCGTCGCTGGTGCACTACAACACCTTGGAGGAAGTGCACAGGTTTGGAAGGGCACTTGCTGAAATGCGGTCTGTTTGAAAGATGCACGGCCCTTACCATCATCAGCTCTAAGATCGCGGCACGAAGACTATTATCAGAGACAAGGAAACCATGCTGACCGACAAGCAAGTTCAGGAGATCCGTTCCCGCTTCAGCATCTTTGAGCGCAAAATCTATCTGAACTCATGTTCCCAGGGCGCGCTGTCAGACGCAGTGCAGAACGGTCTTCAGGACTACATTGCCAGTTGGCATGAGCAAGGATCACCATGGGAGCTGTGGGTGGAGCAATACGAAGCCGCGCGGACCGCATTTGCTCAATTCATCAATGCCACCCCGGATGAAGTTGCCATTGTGACCAGCGCTTCTGCGGGCATCAATAGCATTGCCAGCGCGCTGAATTTCAGGGAACGTAAGAAAGTGGTGATGGGCGAATTTGAATTCCCCACCATGGGTCATGTCTGGCTTGCACAACGTGCACGCGGCGCCGAGGTGCACTTTGTAAGCGCGGAAGGGAATCGTATTCCGGCGGCTAATTACGAAAAAATGATCGATCAGGATACACTCATCGTGCCGCTCACGCATCTCTGTTTCAAAAATGGTTTTCGTTCCGACGTAAACGCTGTCAGGCAGATCGCCCGCCGTGCTGGCGCTCTGGTAATGCTTGATGATTACCAGGATTCCGGAACCCGTCCTATTGACGTGAAAGCCATGGGTTTAGATTTTTACGTAACCGGGACTCTCAAATATCTGCTAGGTCCCCCAGGTCTAGCTTTCATGTATGTGCGCAAGGAGCTCATCTCATCGCTCGTTCCCACGATTACCGGGTGGTTTGCACAAACCAATCCATTCGCTTTCGACCCTCAGCACATTGACTTGTCTTCCACTGCGCGAAGATTTGAGTCCGGCTCTCCCTCTGTGCCGAATGTGTATGCGGCAGTTCCCGGGTTCCAGTTGCTCCAGGAAATCGGAATGGAGAATGTGGCGGCCCACATCAAGAAGCTCACGCAATCACTCTTGAGCCACGCGTTTGATCTGGGTATTCGCACCAAAACTCCTGCCGATAGCGAAGGCCCTCTGGTGGTATTGCAATCCACAGATTCCAATTTGCTGGTGCAGAAACTCGCTGAGAGCGATATCGTAGCGTCAAATCGTTACGACGGTTTGCGCATAGCGTTCCATGTATACAACACATTGGATGATGTGCAGGCAGTCGTGGAAGTTCTCAAGAAAAATATCAATCTACTGGTGCGTGAACCCGCCAACGTTGGCAAACCATGAGTGATCAAGAAACTTTAACGGGGACTGCTGTGGCGGGAGAAAATCCTCCAGTACCGGAAGTGGAAGGTCTCCATCGGCGACTGAACCAACGGCAACTCACCATGATGGCCATTGGTGGCGCCATCGGCGTAGGTTTGTTTTTGGGAAGCAGTGTGACCATTCGCCTGGCCGGGCCAGCCGTGATTCTCTCTTACCTTCTTGGCGCGGGCATTGCCCTGATCATGTCTTATGTGCTGACGGAGATGGCAGTGGTCCACCCTGTCGCTGGCGCATTCGGCGTTTACGCGGAGAAGTATCTCAATCCCTGGGCCGGTTTTTCCGTTCGAGCAACTTACGGGGTTGCGCAGATTATTGCCATTGGCGCTGAAGTCACTGCAGCCGGCATCTACATTTCTTATTGGCTGCCGAATGTGCCGCAATGGATCTGGCTGGTATTGGTTTCAGCCGCGCTTGTGGCGCTCAATTCCATGCAGGTGAACCGCCTGGGCGAATTTGAATATTGGTTTGCCATGATTAAGGTAGCGGCAATACTTGCGTTTATTCTTGTTGGGCTCTCCTTGATTTTTGGCGTTGGCTCCCGGCACGCGCTTGGCCTGGCTAATTTGACACAACACGGTGGCTTTTTACCTGCGGGATGGAAAGGCGTCTGGCTGTCGCTTACCCTCACCGTCACCAGCTACATGGGAGTTGAGATTATCGCGGTCACCGCAGGAGAGGCCGAACGTCCGGAAGTTACTATCCCACGTGCCATGCGAAACATTGTTTACCGGCTCATTGGATTTTATGTGCTGGCGATTGCGATTATGGTCACGATGGTTCCGTGGAACCAGGCAAGCGGTTCGTCCGAGCTTTCTGGCAGTCCGTTTGTGACCGCGTTTGCCGCGGCACATATACCGTTTGCAGCCGCGATCATGAACTTTGTGGTACTCACCGCTGCACTCTCCAGCGTAAACACCAATCTTTATCTTTCGACGCGTATGCTTTTCTCTCTGGGCCGTGGCGGCTATGCTCCCGAATGGATGGGCAAAGTAAGCAGCAACGGTGTGCCGCATCGGGCGCTGGTGGCATCAACCGCCGGAATTATCGCCGCTATTCTTCTGGCCATCTTTGCCCCCAAGAATGCTTTCCTCATGCTTTATGGGACTGCGGTTGCCGGAATGCTTTTCGTATGGCTGGTGATTCTCAACACGCATTTGCGTTTCCGCAAGGCAATCCCGCATGAGCAACTATTGCGTTTGCCTATGCGTCTACGGGCACATCCATTTTTTACGATCGTCGGTATTCTGCTGTTGCTGGCAATCTCGGTTACCACTTTCTTCGTGGATGGGCTGCAATGGTCGGTTCCGGCCTTTTCTGTTTTTCTGGCCATTATTTCGGTCTTATATTTGCGGAGTAGGCGGCGCAGAGCAGTTTAAGGTTCGATCGACTTACAGCAGTGGATTGTTATCGCTCAAGGAGGCATTTTTCTGTTTCGTTTTTTTGTTCCCATTACCGCAGCTCTTGTTTGCTGTATCGCATTATCATGTCGTGGTAATGAAAGTGCTGCTGCGTCGTTAGATCAATCCACATATTCGCCAAATGGAAGCTCATTGGTGTTCTCCCTGGTCTCCAATGACTCGTGTTTCTTGTATCGCACTGATTTAACAAGCAGGAAGGCAGACAAACTGACTGCTAGAACTGAAGGCTGCGAGTCGGATCCAAGCTTTTCGCGCGACGGCAAACTTATTGCTTACTCAGTTACGAATGGAAACAAAGAAAAGTCTTCAATTTGGATCATCCATTCCGATGGAACAAACGATCATCGTGTCATGGCAGCGACAGAAGACAGCTCTCATCCTGTATTTGCGTTAGACGATAAGCGCTTATATTTCGTGCGGGCTGGTTTCTTCGGGCACTACTCTCCGATTGCCCGAGAGGCCAAGCACGATTTGGATATTTTCTCGGTACCGATTGATGGTGGTGAAGCAGCGGCGTTAACACAGCAGCATTTCTACAGTTTGCAGTCATTGTCAATGTCGCCTGACGGAAAGAGTCTGCTGGTGAGCACCACACGTTACCCGATAGGTCCCCTGCTGGAAGAGTATGTAATTGATAAACCGACAGGGCCTCACAAAGTCTTTCAGCCGCATGTACCGGGTGAGCCTTCTTCTGGCCCATCCATTGGAAGTGCAGTCTATATGCCCAATGGTTTTTATATCCTTTTCATAGCGGCGAGTAACACGCACGGTGGTGATTACGATTACAACGTCTATCGAATGAGTTCCGTGACAGGATCAGAGCTACAGCAGCTCACATTGAGAACAGGAATGGCAAATGACGTTCAAGCTGCGCCTGATGGGAGAAGTGCAATATTTACCGCCGGAAACGAAGCTTATCTGGTTGATCTGCAAACACACGCGGTAAAGCCGCTACCAATGCCTGTCTTAACAAAATAAAAGTTCGAGCTTTGAGTATGCTGTGACCATTTTCCAAGGAGAGCATTGATATGCCTGAAACCAGCGAAGAGATTTACTCTTCGCTCCGCCAGCAATTCAAAGGCGATTTGCTGCGTCCCGGCAGCGGCGCTTACGAATCTGCGCGCGGTGTCTGGAATGGCATGTTTGTCCGCACGCCAGGATTGATTGCGCGTTGCGCTGGTGTGAGCGATGTGCAGAGTGCCGTACGAGCGGCTTCTGGCGCCGGACTCCTTACTGCTGTCCGCTGCGGCGGACACAGCCTTGCCGGTTTTAGCACCTGCGATGGGGGCATGGTGCTTGATCTATCGAGAATGCGAGAAGTGACAGTTGATTTCGAAGCGCGTCGGGCGCGATTCGCTGGAGGCTGTCTGTTGGGCTCCGTGGATACTGCAACGCAAAAAACTGGATTAGTCTTTCCATCCGGCGTTGTGTCTCATACTGGCGCTGGCGGACTGGTTCTGGGCGGAGGGACAGGGTGGCTCACCCGGCGATTCGGATTGTCCTGCGATAACGTGGAAGGATTCACTCTGATAACGGCAGATGGTTCCGTTGTGCGCGCCAATTCAGAAGAGAACGCGGATTTATTTTGGGCTTTGCGAGGTGGCGGAGGAAATTTTGGAGTAGTGACAGAATTTGAAGTGAAATTGCATCCGCTTACCGGTGTAGTTCTCGCCGAAGGGCTAACCCCTGAAACTGGTATTCGTTCTCTTCTCAAGTGCTGGCGCCACTTCATGGCGGAAGCGCCTCTCGATTTGAAATGGAACATTAATCTGCGTCTTGCTCCCAGCACCAATAACATTCCAGAAGCACTTCGTGGCAAGCCTGTGGCCAGCAGTTCCTTGGTTTGGACCGCCAACGTTGAAGCCGGACGCCCTTATCTTGAGCGCGCTCTCTCCATGTGCAGCAAAGATTCTGTAAGCAGCAAGGTCGTGTCATTCCTTCATTTACAAACCATGGCCGACTCAGATTTTCCCCACGGCCGGCGCTATTACACCAAGTCAGGCTACTTCGCACAACTTGGTGACAGCACAATTGACCAGATGTTGGAAGCCGCGAATGCGATCCCTTCATCAGAGACGATCATTGAGCTTGCCTATCTTGGTGGCGCGGCTGCGCAAGTTGGCGCGAAAGAGACCGCGTTCGGAGATCGCAGCGCACCTTTCGTTCTAACTTTGCTGGCAAACTGGTCAGAGGCCTCCGAAGATGCCGGCAATATTGCTTGGGTCCGCGGGATTTTCAATCAACTTCGGCCAGCCATGAAGCCAGGTGTCTACGTAAATTTTATGAGCGGCGATGAGCAGGACCGCGTGCCCGAGGCTTATCAGGAACGATGGGACCGCATGGTTACAGTCAAGTCACACTACGATCCAAATAATTTCTTTCGGCTGAATCAGAACGTTTCGCCGCGGAAGTTATCGACAAAAAGTCCATAAGGCAGCCGGTTGGAAATGGACAGAGTATTATGCAGATGACGAGTGGAGCTCATGAAACGGGGTAAGCAATGCCTGAGTCTATCAATTGGCCGCCTCAACCGCGGCGTGATTGGCCGCAACAACCAAAGCGCCGCCGCAGAATCCTTATCATTCTTGCGGTGCTCATCGGCATTATTTTTGGCTGCCGGATAGCATTTTCATATTACGTTGACGCGCTCTGGTTCGGGTCCCTCGGTTATCGAGACGTATTCTGGAAAACGCAGGGCTTTCAGTGGACCGTCTTCGCGTTATTTGCCGTGGCCACATTCCTGATTTTGTACGGATCATTCGTTGCGCTGAAGCGGGCCTACTTCATCGAGTTACAGAGTAGTCAAACAATCTTTATAGGCGGGCAGCCGGTGAAGCTGCCGGTTGAGCCTGTTGTGCGCGTCCTGACGCTCGTCATCTCATTCGCCATTGCCGTAGGAGCAGGCGCCGTCATGATGGCGGAGTGGCTGACGTTTGCTCTCTATTGGCACGCCCCGCATGCCGCAGGCGGCACTGCGGACCCCATCTTTGGCAAGCCGCTGAATTTTTATCTGTTTACCCTTCCGGTGTGGCAGCTCATCTCTGGATGGTTCATGACTTTAGCCGTAATCACCTTTGCGGTTGCCGTTTTACTGATGCTCATCAATGGAGGGACCCGAGCGCTCGTCGGCCGTCGCGACAGCAATCCCTTATCACCCTGGCGCGGGCTCTCCATCACATTTGCATTTCTGTTGTTGGCCCTCGCGTTACGCGCCTATATCAGCCGGTTCGAGCACTTGTTCGATGATCATACGGTCTTCGCCGGCGTGACTTACACGGATGCGCACGTCTGGATTCCGGGCATGCTCGCCATTTGCGTGGGGCTCATTATTGGCGCGGTGATCGCGGCCGTCAACTCCATGCGGGTGGGACGTGTGCGCTGGCTTGTGGCAGCGATCCTTCCCGCGGCTGTGTGTTATCTCTTTATTCAATCCTATGGCTGGTACGTGAGCAGCTTTATCGTAAAACCAAATGAGCTGGTTCGCGAACAACCTTACATTTCCCACAATATTGAGTTAACCCGGCAGGCATTCGGTTTGAATCAGATCGTGCAGCACGAGTTTCCGGCGGAGACGACCATAGAGGCGGCGGATCCGGCAAACAACCAGCCTACGCTCCAGAACATACGGCTCTGGGACTGGCATGCCCTGCAAGATACGCTTCGCCAGATCCAGGAAATCCGCACTTATTATGATTTTCCAGACATCGATATTGATCGATATGAAATAGATGGCACGGTTCGGCAGGTAATGCTCGCCACACGGGAGCTAAGTGTGGAGAAACTCCCGGAGAGCAGCCGCAACTGGATCAACGAGAAGCTGATCTACACGCACGGCTACGGCATCACAATGAACCCAGTCAATGGCTTCACGCCGGAAGGGCTACCCACGCTGATGCTGAGCAATATGCCGGTCCAGAGTACAGTGCGCGGCCTCAACGTGACGCGTCCAGAAATCTATTTCGGCGAGCTGACCAACACTGACGTGTACGTGAATACGCGGCAGCAAGAATTCAATTATCCGCAAGGCCAGACCAATAGCCTCACGTCATACCAGGGGAACGGAGGCATCGTCCTGGGTGGTTTCTTGCGACGGCTCATTATCGCGTTCGACCGCGGCGATCTGGCTAAGCTGCCATTCAGTGATGACGTAAACAAAGATAGCCGGCTGTTGATGCGCCGCAATGTACGTGAACGTATATCAGAATTAGCGCCGTTCCTCACCTACGATGCGGACCCGTATATCGTGGTGAGTAACGATGGCCGGTTGTCCTGGATCATGGATGCATTCACGACCTCTGACAGCTTTCCATATTCAAGCCATTACCGCCTTGACCAGAATCTCATCAATTACATGCGGAACAGCGTTAAGGTCGTCGTAGATGCTTATGACGGAACGACAACGTTTTACGTATTTGATCCGGAAGATCCAATCATCGCGGCATACCGTCGCGTCTTTCCCAGCCTTTTCAAAGACGCAAAAGAGATGCCACCAGAGCTGCGCAAGCATATTCGCTATCCTGAGTTGCTGCTCAAGCTGCAGGCAAGCGTGTATGGTCTATATCACATGACGGATCCGGCAGTGTTCTACAACCGAGAAGACCTGTGGACCGTAGCTAGTGAAGTTGGTATGGACCCTACAGGCGCGCAAACGTCACAGCCAATGGAACCAAATTTTGTTTTGATGAGGCTTCCAGGGGAAAGCGGTATGGAGTTTGTAGAGATTCTGCCGTTCACGCCGGCCAACCGTAATAATCTGATTGGCTGGATTGCCGGGCGCAGCGACGGTCCGAATTACGGAGCGTCAGTGGTCTATAACTTCCCAAAAACAAAGCTCGTTGACGGTCCTCTGCAGATTGAGGCGAGAATCGATCAGAACGCGCAGCTTTCAGGACAATTGACGTTATGGAATCAGCAAGGCTCACACGTGCGTCGCGGTCCATTGCTTGTAATTCCGTCCGGACGCGCCCTCTTGTATGCGGAGCCAATTTACCTGCAGGCGGAGCGGAGCCCAATGCCTGAGTTGCGGCTGGTAGTGCTCGCACTGCAGGACCGGCTCGCGTACGGCCCAACCTTCGAATCGGCTATGACAGCCCTTTTTGGCGGAGGAATTTCGTCCATGAGCCCGGCTGCCCCCTCGACAGAGTCTGCGCGAAACCCTGCGGCGTCTGGTTCAACCCAGTCTGCTTCGCCACAGCCTGCAGCAGATCTCAACGGGCTTATCTCGCAAGCTGCCAAAGACCTTGCTGACTACCAGCGCCTGACGGCAGAAGGCAAGCTCGGTGAGGCTGGACAGAAGCTTGAACAGTTGAAACGCGCTCTGGAAAAACTGAACGCACGGCAAAGATAATTTTAGTCCGAGGCCGCTGGCTACTGTGAAAAACGTCGATATTGCCGCCTCTATTTCCGACATGGGGGCGGGAGAACTGTCTGGCTCAGAAAGTTCCCGCAATTAGCAGCCAACTCCAGATACAATTTTCGTAGTCCTAGTCTGTTCACGACTTCATGCAAGAT
>Ga0206965_10048_pt1 | contig 36031 bp, 33 predicted proteins | sample Alteio_BWOrgHeat_26_FD_152973 | JGI IMG/M metagenome (GOLD analysis project Ga0206965, IMG submission 152973) | Enriched cells from forest soil in Barre Woods Harvard Forest LTER site, Petersham, Massachusetts, United States -... | ecosystem: Environmental > Terrestrial > Soil > Temperate forest >...
CTGAAACCCAAAGTGGTGCTGATTATGGCAGGGATAAATGATATCGCCGAAAATAATGGCCCGTCAAAACTGGAGGATGTTTTTGGCAATATTGTTTCGATGGCAGTACTGGCAAAGGAAGCCCATATCAGGGTGGTGCTTTGTTCGGTTATGCCGGCTTTCCGTTTCCCCTGGCGGCCAGCTATTGACCCTGTCCCCGGCATAGCCAAATTAAACACAATGATCAAAGATTATTGCGACCAAAACCATCTTGTTTACTGCGATTATTTTACCGCCATGGCCGATGGCCGCAGAGGTTTACCGGCAAACTTATCAGGTGATGGCGTACATCCCAACCCTGCAGGTTACAAAATGATGGAGCCGATTGCGGAAAAGGCTATTGCTGACGCGTTGGGGGCTGGGGATTAGAGGTTGGAGATTAGAGATTAGAAAAAAAAGCAATGTTATGCTGAATTTATTTCAGCACCTCACAAGCAGATAGCCCGCCAGCTATCGCATTGCATGTAGTGCACCTATCTGCGACCTGTCCTGTGGGGTCCCGACCTTCGTCGGGATGACGTGGTAGGGAATGTTTATTTCACCACCGGCAAAACCAATTTTGATTGGTTATGATAAACATTAATGGTTTCCTTTAAAAAGTCGGAATCCTTTGCGTGGTAAATATCAATAAACTGCTGGGGGTTACGGTCGACTAAAGGAAACCAGCTACTTTGTACCTGCACCATAATACGGTGCCCTTTTTTAAAGGTATGGGCCACATCAGGGATCGAATATTTCACTTCAGTTGGTTTGCCGGGCACAAAAGGCTCGGGGTTGGAATAGCTGTTGCGGTACCTGCCGCGCATAATTTCGGCATGAACCAGCATTTGGTAGCCGCCCATCGGATATTTTAAAAAAGGGTCGTTTTCGGCGTAGATGTCCACATCGTTATAGCTGCCATTGTCCGGGAAAACGTCTATCAGTTTTACCACGAAATCCGCATCGGTATTGGAGATACTTACCATCAGGTCGGCAATAACCGGGCCGGCAAGGGTGATGTCGCTGGTTAAGGTGTCTGTTTGATAAACCAATACATCGGTACGGCGGGCAGCGAAGCGCTGATCGTCGGTCATGTAGGTACGGGTGCGGTTAAAATGCACATCCTGGGTATAGGGCACCGGTTTTGCCGGGTCGCTGATATAAGTATCAAAAGTTGGGCTGGTGCTGCTTGAAGCCGTGAATGACAAATTGCCATTTTGCCCGAGATAGACCTCAGTTGGCGTTATATCCGCTGGCGGCCATTGCGGCAACTGGTGCCATTTATTTTCACCGGTAAAAAATACAGTGGCTTTGCTGATCTGATCAACGGAACCCTTTCCGCGCAGGTAAAATTCAAAAAACGGGATCTCGATGTTATTGGCATACCACTCGCTGGTATTGCTGCCCCACTGCACATTGCCCAGGTGGGTGCCATCGTTATTGCGCCACTGCTCGTGGTACCACGGGCCCATTACAATACGGTTATTAGTGGCCGCGCTTTGTTTATCAATGGCCTTGTACAAATTCCAGGCGCCAAAGCAGTCCTCAGCATCAAACTCACCTCCTACTACCAGCATGGCAGGTTTTACATCTTTAACGCCAACCCTGGCGTTACGGGCCATCCACCATGCGTCGCGGTTGGGGTGATTCATCATTTCGTTCCAGAACTTGAGACTGTCGCCGGCCAGCTTGGTGAGGTTTGGCAATGCGCCTTCGCTTAAATAAAACTGGTAATTATCATGGATCGCAGGGTCCCAGGTTGGGGCAGCAACCGTAGTTGGGTGCGGGTGCGGCTGGCCAAAGCCAAACTGTTTGTAAAAGTCAAATGCATCCATTTGAAAAAAAGCGCCATTATGGTGAAAATCATCGCCCACAAACCAATCCGTTACCGGCGCCTCGGGGCTTACTGCCTTTAAAGCCGGGTGACCACTCAATGATGCCATGGTTGAATAAAATCCCGGGTACGAAATCCCGAACACACCCACATTGCCATTATTATTGGGCAGGTTTTTTATCATCCAGTTGATGGTATCGTAAGTATCGCTGGCCTCGTCAATATCTTTGTTTGTTTTTTTATTTGGGTTGAAGGGGCGCACATCGGCATACACGCCTTCGCTGTTCCACCGTCCCCTTACATCGGCAATCACCATGATATATCCTTTTTTGCAATACTGGATCAGATGGTTCACCCAAAACGGGCGAAACTGGTCCTTACCATACGGCGCACAGGAGTAAGGCGTCCGTTCCATCAATATCGGGTGCTTCTCCGAATTATCCTTTGGCAGGTAAGCCGATATAAACAGCTTCACCCCATCGCGCATCGGGATGCTTACTTCTGTTTTGGTATAGTTATTTACAAACCAAACCGAATCGGCGTTTTGGGCAAAAGCCAAAACAGGGAACAGGAAAAATACAAGGGTGTATAATTTCTTCATGATGATAATTAAGAGGTCAATAGGTAAAGATGGAGATTTTTTTTGATTGAAGGGAGATAGAACAGGAATAACTTAATGGCCTTGCGCGCCGGGTTCCCCTCTTGAGAGGGGCAGGGGTGTGTTATCCTCCGTTCGGGGATTGCGGATAAAACCTGGCCTTGTTCATAACACACCCCTCCACCCCTCTCAAGAGGGGAATCGCTCAAGGCCCGGCTTTTTAAACCTAGGCAGGGGTGTGTTACTTGTTTTTTGCAGAAATTGGCTACTTTCACTTTAAATAAATTCAACCGTTTCCTTATGCGTCGCAATATTATCCCATACAACTCAAACCTTAAACCGTTAGCAAAAAAATTAAGAAATGATAGTACGCTGGGCGAGGTACTGCTTTGGAATGAACTAAAGAATAAACAATTCTACGGCTATGATTTTCACCGGCAAAAGCCATTATTGAACTACATCGTTGATCTGTATTGTTATGAACTGGAATTAGTGATCGAAATTGACGGGCTTTACCATAACTGGGAAGAACAGGATAATCGGGACGATTTGCGGGATAATGAATTGAATGGTTACGGATTAACCATTCTTCGTTTTACCGAACAAGAGGTAAGAAAAAATATGCAAGATGTTTTGCGAACGATTGAACTGCATGTTGTTAATCGTGATCCTGACATCCTTCGTCAGACCGGAGATGGATGACACACCCCTCCACCCCTCTCAAGAGGGGAATCGCACGTGGCCCAGGCGCCTTTTTGGCGCTACTTATTAAGTGCACGTAACTTCTCCCTGATATAAATCCCCGCCGGTGTTAACTGGCCCTCCGTCCAGCCGCCTTTAACGGAGGCGCCCGGCATCAGCAGGGCAGTGGTTTCATTTTTATCGGTAATATTCCAGTTAGCCCAGCTCAGTTTGTTATCTTCCATCCACTGAAACCATGGATTAACCAGGTTTAAATCAAATTTACCATTACCGTTGGATTCGCCTACACCCCATTCGGTTACCATCAATGGCAAACCTTTTTTCAGGGCAAGATCAGCTTTTGCCCTTAATTTTGCCTGATGGTTAGGGTCGGACGCATAAAAATGGAATGAATAGGCAATGTTTTTAAACCCGGTGAGCGGATTGGCTGCAACAACATCTACATCCTGATCCCAGTGCGGGCTGCCAACGATGATGATGTTATTAGTGTCGTATTTCCGTATTTCAGTGGTTATTTGAACAGCGTAATTTTTAACCGTGTCCCAGCTAATTGCGCCCCAGGGTTCGTTCCAGATCTCGTAGATCACGTTCGGCACGCCTGCGTACCGTTTAGCCATTTCGGTAAAAAAGGCTTTTGATCCCGCCAGGTGCTGGTTGCTGTGATGGTCGTGCCAGTCTATCAATACATAAACACCCTGCTTTATGGCCTCGTCTGCAACACCTTCTTCCAGCCGGGTTTGCGCTACAGGTTCCTGCAGGTAGCCATGGGCTGGCTCTACTCCCATCGAAGCGCGAACAATGGACACTTTAAAATCGCTCACCAGCCAGTCCAGGACTGCTGGGTTATAATATTTGCGGCCCTGCCATAAACTCCATGAAAAACTGATACCCCGCAGTTGCGGCGGAACGCCATTTTGGTTAACGATCCGCCCGTTTTCAACCCGCAGCGCTCCGTTTATGGCAACCGGAGTTTGCGCCGTTTGGGCAAATATCGGGGTGGTTAGCACGCTTAATAAAAATATCCAGATCGCCTTTTTCATTTACTCATTTTTATAGGGTTGGAATGTAAGGCAATAATTTTACTCAGGGTTATCAATGCAAAAAATTGATTAGAAATTGTTAAGAATTAGTCCGAAAGTCAGTAAAGTCCGGAAGTCCGAAAGAAGCTGCAACTGCCGTTATGGCAAAACCAGCCTAAGTTGTTAAGAGGAGATTAGTTTTTGCAAAATTCACGTCAGGTTACAGGTTACTTACTATAATAATCAAACGCTGCCTTCGCAATTTTTGCGATCACGCCTTCGCGGGTGGCTTCATCATTGGTGGAGTTGCAAACAAAAACCGAAATAATAAGGTGTTTGCCGTTTGGCAGGGTGATGATACCCACATCATTTGTTGCCGGGGATAAACCTTCGGCATTGGTGGGCGATGTGCCAGTTTTATGGGCCACAACCGTGCCTGCCGGTAAAAGTGCCTTTAACCTGTTAGCGCCGGTAGTAGTTTCCGTCATTATTTTGTATAAGGTATCCGTAGTGGGTTTAGCCAATATCTTGCCCCGGTAAAATTGATCGAGCAGTTCGGTCATTTCCACTGGTTTGCACCAGTTGGTATACTGCAGTTCCCACATGGATGCCATGTCAGCCTCAGACGCGCGAATAGCGATGCCCCTCAGGCCAATATGCAGCATGTAATCCTGTACCGTTTTTGCCCCTCCTATTGTTTTTAACAGGAAGTCGCAGGCATTGTTATCACTCTCGGCAACCATGTATTTTATTATTTCACTTAAAGGAAGATCAACACCCTTGGGATATTTATCGCGCATTGGGCTATGGGTGTCTTTCACCAGGTCACGCCTGGGGATCTGCATCACCTGGTTTAATGTAAACACCCCGCTGTCAACCATGTGCATCACAGTAAGCGCTATCGGGAACTTCATTACACTGTGTAAAACAAGCCTTGCTTTGCCGTTGTAAGACAGGGTGTCGCCTGTTTCCAGGTTTAATATTGAAACACCTACGATGCCCTTGACTGGTTTTGACAATTCTTCGATCCGGCTGCGGAGTGCTGCATCCTTTCCTGCCTGTGCAAAAGCAGGAACAATAAAAATAATTGGAATAACAAGAGATAGAATAACCTTTTTCATGTACTAAATAACGCAATTATTTGACATGAAGTTTAATCCAGCTGCAAATAATATTCATGGCCACCGGCGACATAGTTTCTGTTATTTGTTCGTATTCCGAAATATCCCCCGTATTGGCCGTTTGAAATAAGTGATTTACCCCCGGGATGGTTTTCACCTCAAAGTCCCTATTTCCGCTTTTGGTTAATACCTCTTTTATCCTGCCTAAATTTTCGGTTGCGTCAACCTGCGTATCCTTTCCTCCGGTTACCGCCAAAACAGGGCACTTTACTTTGCTTAAAGCCGTTGCCGGGTCGTAACTGATAAAAAAGCGCAGCCATCCGGAGCTATACATACCATTGTAGACTTTTTCAATATCCCCCATTGTAGCATTTGGAACATTAAGATCATTTAATATTTTTTGTGTTTGATCTTTTTTCCAGGCTTCAAAAACCGGCGGAATTTGCTGATCAAGATCGGCTTGCGTAGCCGAGGTTGCAAACAAACTCAATATACTAAAGTGCAATTTTTTATACGCCGCAACTGATACACTGTCCATTCCCTTTTCCTTAAGCCCCAGGGCTGATTGTTCGGTCAGTATCTGTGCACCATTAACGCCAGGCCCTCCCCATAAAACTATAAAAGCTACGTCTTTACGCCGTGAGGCAACCATAGGTGCAATCATACCGCCTTCACTATGGCCAATAAGGCCCAGGTGTTTTTTATCTACATCCAGCCTTGTTTCCAGGTAATTAAGGCTTGCCTCCACATCGTATGAAAAATCGACACTTGTTTTTTGGTTGATATCCGTTCCCAACGAGCTTTTGCCTGCGCCCCGGTCGTCAACCCGTAAAACGGCAATACCATTTTTGGTCAGGTAATCGGCCAGCACCCAGTATGGCTGATGCCCCATCATGGTGCCGTTCCTGTCCTGCGTGCCGCTCCCGCTGATGATAATCACTGCCGGGTACCTACCATCGTCGGCCGGGCGGGTAAAGGTGGCGCCGTAATGCAAGCTTTTATCAGCATTATCATATTCCACCTCTTCACTGTGGTAACCATAAGGCTGTTTGGGCGTTTGCGGCCTTATTTTATCTGCCGACAGGCTTACTTTTTCGGCATCGCTTATTTTTTTAAGGCTGAGGGGCAATTTTCCGGGGCCCTGGCTAAGTACACCGCTTATACTGTCCCTCCCCGCCAAAACACCTTTATACCCGCCTTTAATAATCGCTATCCCGATGAATAAGCTGTCCTTTTTTACATAGGTACTGCTGCAGGTTATACCAAAAGCTTTTTGGTCAGGGCTATCAAATGTAGATGAATAGCTGGTATCGGACGTCTTTTTAATATTAAAAACCACGTGAAGTTTTACGCCCCCAACTGTAATCAGGCCCACCCAACTACCGGTAATATCCTGTGCTTTAAGCTGGCCGATAAGGCAAACTGCCAGGGCAGCTATCAATAATTTTTTCATAAATTTTGGTTAACCTGGTGTTTCTTAAAATATACAAACGAGTAAATAACAGGTATAAAAGCCATAACAATAACAGCGCTGGTAAAAAAAATAGCCCCTGCCTGGGCTGGTAAAAAAAGCATCACTATCGTGATTATAATACCACCGGTAAACCAGATCTTTCCGGCAAGGCGATGTGTTGCACGCCAGTTATCCTCGCTTTCCAATGTCCACGGCGTACGGATGCCGGCAAAATAATTCGGTTTGATACTGTTCATCATATTACCCAAAAATGCGAACAGCAATCCTATTACCGGGAAGATCAGTTTATCTATCTGGAAACCGCGATGTACTGTCGCATAAATAATGGCAATATTTAATATTGCTAAAAAAACAACCAGGCCCAATGCCAGTCTTTGAAAAGTGCCCTCACCGTATTTTATTTGTTTCTTTGGATCGATAGCGGGCAGAAATTTTAGCAAAAGGTAAACCAGGGCCGAAACGCCGATCAGGATTAGCGGACCTATTAAAAATTCGTCCCTGCTGCCATACCTGTCAACCGTGCCGTTTAAACCATAATGAACTGGTACTGTTTGCGGCAGGGTTGGAAATATGATCCATAAAAAAACTGCCGGTAGCAACCATACTACCAGGGCAGTGCCATCCAATAAGCTAAACTTCTTCATTTTGATGATTTATTTTTTTTGTGATTGTAAACTGATGATCCATTTTAGCATTTCGTCCATAACGGTGGTATTTAAAGAATAAAAAACAAACTGCCCTTCTTTTACCGATACCACTAAACCGGCCTGCCGAAGCAGGTCGAGGTGGTGCGAAATACTGGGTTTCGATATATTAAACTGGTCCGCTATCTCCCCTGCCGTAAGGTCTTTTTCCTTCAGTAATTCAAGAATTTCTCTTCGGGTAGGGTCATTTAATGCTTTAAACAGTGAATTCAAATCAACCTCCATTTAAATATTTAGACAAATATCTAAATACTTTTTTAAATTCAAAGCTTTTGTAACATTTTTTTGCGCTATAGTGTACAATTCTTTAAAATTCCGTTTCTTGTAGCTATAAATTATATCCCGATCATGCATAGAAGAAATTTTCTCAAAACAGGCTCCCTGGCTGGTTTATCCTTAACCACCGTTGCATCATCATCGTTTATTTCGCGCCCGGAAAAAAAAATCAACAATTCCGGCGAAAAGATTGATGATTTTGTTTTGAACGAAGTAACGATCGACATCCTTCAGCAAAAAATGCAAAGCGGGGAATATACCTCGCGGTCGGTTACCAAAATGTACTTAAAGCGGATCGCGGAGATTGATAAAAATGGCCCTAAGCTCAATTCTGTGATAGAACTTAACCCGGATGCACTGGATATTGCGGACGCGATGGATAAGGAACGCTCAGCCGGGAAAATACGCGGACCGCTGCATGGCATCCCGGTCTTGATAAAGGATAACATCAGCACCGGCGATAAAATGCATACCACGGCCGGCGCTTTGGCTATTGCGGATAATGTAATGGCAGCCGTTGCCTTCATCGTCAAAAAGCTGAGGGAAGCCGGGGCAGTTATACTTGGTAAAACGAATTTAAGTGAATGGGCTAACTTCAGGTCGGAGCACTCCACCAGCGCATGGAGCAGCCGTGGCGGGCAAACCAAATGCCCTTATATTTTAGACCGCAACCCGAGCGGCTCAAGCGCAGGATCGGGGTCCGCAGCTTCGGCAAATTTATGCGCCATTGCTATCGGTACGGAAACAGATGGCTCTATTGTATCGCCCTCATCGATAAACGGATTGGTCGGCATCAAACCAACTGTTGGTTTGTGGAGCAGAACAGGCATTATCCCAATTTCAAAAACGCAGGATACTGCGGGCCCAATGGCGCGTTCGGTTAAGGACGCGGCGATATTATTGGGCGCATTGGCAGGTGAAGACGGCAACGACAGCTATACCGCCACCAGTAAAGGTAAAAGTGAAACAGATTATACTAAGTTTTTAGATATCAACGGATTGCTGGGCAAACGCATCGGCATTGAAAAGGACGGGCTAAAAGTGAGCCCGCAAATGGATCCCATATTTCAGCAGGCAATTGACTTGCTGAAAAGCAAGGGCGCTACCATAGTGGAGGTTGAATTGTACAAACTGTTAAAACCTATCGGGCACGATTCGTTTAAAGTACTGCTTTATGAATTTAAGGACGGGCTGAACAAATATTTAAGCACTGCTAATTCAAAAGTAAAGTCGCTTGCAGACGTAATTGCGTTTAACAAGCAAAACGAAGACGCAGCGATGCCATTTTTCAAACAGGACACCCTTGAGCTTGCCCAAACCAAAGGCGGACTTGAAGAAAAGGAATATTTGGATGCTGTAAAAAACACTACCGAAACCAGCCGCAATGCAATTGACAAATTATTAAAAGAAAACAACCTGGATGCCATAATAGCACCCACCAATGGCTTTGCCTGCTGCATCGACCTGGTGAATGGCGACTATGATAATGGTTTCGGTTTTGCCAGTCCGGCGGCAATGGCGGGGTATCCGCATATTACGGTGCCTATGGGTTATTTTAACGAGTTGCCAATTGGCCTTTCATTCATCAGCAGCGCTTATAAAGAAGGCGACATTATCAAACTGGCGTATGCTTACGAACATGCTTCGAAAAAGAGGGTGGCGCCGAGGTTTAAAGCGGATTTGTTTGGGTAATTCACCATTACTCCTTTTTCTCAATATCCTTTAATATCGTGATCATGATCTTGTTCTGATATTCGAGATGCTCAAGGATGGTTTCTATTTCAAACTCGGCTTTGGTGTTGATATGCAGGTCGGCGTCAGCTCGCAGGTCGGCACCTCTTGCCTGGACATTCTGGCCGATCATGATCAGCGGCATCAAAAAAAGCTGGATCATATTCGAGATAAACAGCCATAAAACAAAAGCAGGATATGGGTCGAAACGGACCGCTTTTGGCGCAAATATATTCCAGCTTAACCAAACAGTAGTCCAGGTGAAAATGATAAGGAAAAAACCCATGCTGCCTACATGATCAGTTATCCAAACGGCAACTTTATCTAGGGTTGATGGTTTAACCTTATCCTTTAATACAGGTTCCATAATTTTTTTTCGTTTCTCTTTAAACTCCTCGAGAGAAATAGGGGCCTTAACGTCGTCCATAGTTTTTTAATAATTTATTGGGATTAATAATTTACTTTATAAATATAAGAACAATAGTCACTTATCTGAATCTTTCAAGGTGAATGATGTTCGATATAAATATTAACAAGTGAAAAGCCTGAGCAAGTTAATTAGTGATTCGCGCTGCTTTTACTTAATTTGCATGCATATTTAACTGCAAACAGAACAAATATGGAATTTGGCCGCGTAAACCCTGAAGAACTGGCAGAAGTTGATTTTACACTTCCGCCTGATCCGGAATTGACTATCAAAACTTTAAAAGAAGCTAAAAGCGACCAGCCTTTACAGGTACACGTTGGTTGCGCCAAATGGGGACGGAAAGAATGGGTGGGCCAGATCTATCCGCTTAAAACCAAAGAGGTCAATTTTTTGGATGAATATGTAAAGCACTTTGATTGTATCGAATTGAACGCTACCTTTTATAATATTTACGGGCCGGAAACCATTTTAAAATGGAAGGAAAAGGCTGCGCCCAACCCGGGTTTTAAGTTTTGCCCTAAGTTTTCACAAACCATTACGCATATCCGCAGGTTAAAAAACGCCGACGAGATCACAACCAAATACTACGAAGGTATTATGGCCTTTGGCGAAAACCTGGGCCCTTTGTTTTTACAGGTAGGAGATAATTTTACACCCAAAAGCCTGCCCGATCTGAAAGCCTATCTTGAACATCTGCCAAAAGATGTACCTGTATTTTTAGAATTGAGGCATAAAGAGTGGTTTGCCAATGCTGAAAACCGGGATGCCATTTTTAACCTGCTGCATGAGCTTAAGATGGGCGCAGTAATAACCGATGCTTCTGGCCGCAGGGATGTAGTGCACATGCAGCTACCTACACCGCATGCTTTCATCCGTTTTGTAGGCAATGGCCTCCATCCTACCGATTATGCCCGTGTTGACGAATGGGTAGCACGCATAAAACAATGGCAGCAAATGGGCCTGCAATCTGTTTGGTTTTTGATGCATCAGCACGAAGAAGAATTTTCGCCCAGGCTGGCTGATTATGTGGTTAAACAAATAAACAAGGAATTGGGGTTAAACCTCAAGCGACCGGTGTTTTTGGACGATAATAAAGGTTTGTTTGCATAATTTATCTGAACCATTGATTTAGCTGATTTATTTGACTACCCTGCTGAAAATCAGCTAAATCATACGAATCAGCTAAATCAGTGGTTCAGACTAAGATATCATTCCTGAAACTACGTTAATACTTAGAGCTAATATGGCAGTATTAAATGCAAATGACATTAGTGCATGCATGAGGCAAACCCGGCGTACCCTGCGCGAGGTGATGTTAACATCGGATACCTGGAAAGTCATGCCGACAATAAACGAGAAGTAAACAAAGTCGAGATAGTCCGGTTGCTCTTTGCCCGGAAATTGAAGCCCACCGATGGCTTTTGTCTGTCCGTCAATATCGGTATCCGGATCATAATATAAGTGAGCGTACCGTAAAGTGTAAATGGTATGCAGCAAAAACCATGAAATGATCACGGCGCCAATGGCCAACAAAATATGCTCATTTTTTGCCGTCTCAGGCAGTCCTTTGGTCGATTTTAATAAATAAACAATGGCGCCTAAGCTTACAACCGTTGCAGTGGTAATAAACGCAAAAAGAAAGGTGCGGCTGGAATCCTGCAGCTTTGCGATCTTCCTGACCTCGAGCGGGTGGGACGAAAAGATAATTATCCAGTTCAATAAAATAACCGTCAGCGCACAGCCTATCCAAACAACCAAAATTAAAGCCGGTGTTGTTATCTTGCCCCTTAACAGGAAAAAAACAATTGCGCTAACCGTTAATGCTATCATCAGGCGGTAATGTGCATCCAGGCGAAAGAAGAATCTTTTATCAGCTCTTAATTTGTTCATGGTTTATTTTGGTTCATAGTTCGTATTTGTCCATAGTCCATGGACCATAGGCCATAGCAATTATAGTAAATTTAATACTTTTAACAGGATTTATGGTGTAATTTATTACAAGGCTATGCAAAATGAACTATTCTTCAATAATCTCAGCTACCCGGCCAACCTGGCCATCTTCAAGCCTTACTTTGATGCCGCGGGAGTGATATGGTGAACTGGTTAACAGGTCTTTTACTATCCCGCGGGTCTTTTTTCCTGAACGCTGATCTTTTTTCAGAATAATATCAACTTCAAGCCCGGGATAAATGTCTTCGCGGTTTCTTCCGTGCATATTATTATTTATGATTTCACCGATTATTATAAATTGATTGCACCGATTGTTGTTTTGATTTCACAGATTAAGAGATTAGATGTTTAATTGCGGTCTCCACTTTCTCAAAATCAAAACTTTTCAAAATACTATCCATTCCAGCAGTGATCTGCTCGTTGCCCAAGTTGCCAATGCTGCCTTCGTGGGTGTGGTTTACCGTTTTATCTGGATTAAATTCTCCTTTTTCAATAGCATAGCCAACCTGTTTATAGGCGTCGCGAAAGGGAGTGCCGTTTAGCACCATGCGGTTAACTTCTTCCACGCTGAACAGGTAGGCGTATTTAGGGTCGTTCAGTATATCTTTATTTACACTGATGTTTTGCAGCATAAAGGTGGCCATGTGCAGGCAATTTTTCAAATCAGTAAACGCCGGAAACAACAGCTCCTTTAATAATTGCAGTTCGCGGTGATAGCCGGACGGCAGGTTGGTGGTCATCATGGCCACATCGTTGGGCAATGCCTGCAGGCGGTTGCATTTGCCGCGCATAATTTCCCATACATCAGGGTTCTTTTTATGGGGCATTATGCTGCTGCCGGTTGTTAAAGTATCAGGATAGCTTACAAAAGCAAAATTCTGGCTCAGATACAACGCCTGATCCATAGCCATTTTAGCCAATGTGGCCGCTATGGATGATAATGCCTGCGCAATTACCCGTTCCGTTTTCCCTCTGCCCATCTGGGCGTAAACTACGTTATAGTTAAGGCTTTCAAAGCCCAATAGTTTTGTTGTTAAAGTACGGTTAAGCGGGAAAGATGAACCATAACCGGCAGCCGAACCCAAGGGGTTTTTATTAGTGATCTTCCAGGCGGCCAAAACCATTTCCAAATCATCAGTCAGGCTTTCGGCGTAAGCGCCAAACCACAGGCCGAATGAAGATGGCATAGCTACCTGCAAATGGGTATAACCAGGCAGCAAAACATCTTTATGCTTTTCACTGAGTTCTATCAGCTGGCGAAATAGCGTTTCAGTTTCTTCAACCACCTGTTGCAGTTCGGACCGGAAGAATAGCTTCAGGTCGACCAAAACCTGGTCGTTGCGCGAGCGGCCGCTATGGATCTTTTTTCCGGCTTCGCCGATACGTTGGGTAAGCAACAATTCAACCTGCGAGTGTACGTCTTCTACCTCGGGTTGAATGATGAACTTGCCATCCGCTATATCCTTGTAAATATTTTTTAATTCTTTTTGAACAAGTTGCAGGTCATCAGCGCTCATTAAACCGATACTTTCCAGCATTTGGGTGTGCGCCAATGAGCCCAGCACATCAAAAGCCGCCATTTGCAGGTCAAACTCGCGGTCGCGGCCAACGGTGAAGTTTTCTACAAGATCATTAACGGTGACGGACTTTTGCCAGATTTTTGCCATGGTACAAATATGGTATATTAATTATAGATATTTAAGATTCCATGTCATTGCGAGCGTAGCGTGGCAATCGCGAACTTCGCATTTACACCATGGAAGTTCGCGATTGCTTCGTCGTTCCTCCTCGCAATGACATTTTTTTGCCGTAAATCAAATTATTTGATCCAGCATTTTGATATATAATTCAATCCCCTCTCCTATTTCATCAACATAAACAAACTCATCTGCCATATGTGACCGCGCTGAATCCCCGGGACCTACTTTTAATGATGGAATATCCAGCAACGCCTGATCAGATGTCGTAGGCGAACCGTAGGTTGTACGGCCAAAAGCGATACCGGCCTGAACAATAGGATGGCTTTTTTCAATTTTTGAAGGTTTCAACCTAACCGACCGCGGCGTAACTTCGCAGTTGACATTTTGCCTGATGATCTCCAGTACCTCTTCATTCCGGTAGGCATCAGTTACCCTTACATCCACTGTAAAAGTACATGTTGCAGGCACCACATTATGTTGCGAACCGGCATTGATAATGGTTACCGACATTTTCACTACGCCAAACGACTCCGACACTTTAGGGAAACGATAGGTGCGGAACCATTCGATATCAGGCAGTGCTTTGTAAATGGCATTTTCACCTTCTTCGCGGGCGGCGTGGCCGGCCTTGCCATGCGCAACACAATCCAAAACCATTAAGCCGCGTTCGGCCACGGCGAGTTGCATTTGGGTAGGCTCTCCTACCATAGCAAAATCAAGTTTTCCTAACTCTGGGAGGATAAACTCCAGGCCGTGAATGCCAGAGATCTCTTCTTCGGCAGTAGCAGCCAGGCAAAAATTATATTTAAGATCTTCTTTATCGTAATAATAAAGGAACACCGATATCAGTGAAACCAAACAGCCGCCTGCGTCATTACTGCCGAGTCCGTACAATTTGCCATCCTCCATTTTTGCATCAAAAGGATCGCGGGTGTAGCCGGGGTTGGGTTTTACCGTATCATGGTGCGAATTAAGTAAGATAGTTGGTTTAGACGCATCGAAATGCTTGTTCCATGCCCATATATTATTCAGTTTGCGGTTGGTTTTAACGCCATTATCCTGCAAAAACTTTTCTAACAATGCGGCCGTGTTATCTTCTTCCCTGCTTAATGATGGTGTTGAGATCAATTGCTGCAGCAGTTTTACCGCCTGTTCGGCCAATGTTTTTAGTTCAGTCATAAATGTGCGGCAAAAATAAGGTTTTTGGAGGAAGATTGTTGGAAGGTTGGAAAGTTGTAAGGTTTAAAAGTTGAAGATGCACACTGGAAGCCCGGTAAAAAACATTACAACATTTCAACATTACAACATTTCAACTCAAACTACTCTATTTTTGAATATTTACGCGTATCATTCATAGTAATGTACAACACCAGCGAAATTACAATGCAAATGGTAACATACCAATAAAACCATTCCTGGTGGTGATTATCCTTAAAATCAAGGGCGATATATTCTGCGGAGCCACCAAAAAGGGATACTGCAATAGCATACGGAAATCCAACACCAAGGGCACGCACATTTGCCGGGAAAAGCTCGGCTTTTACAACCGCGTTGATGGAAGTGTAGCCGCTCACAATTATCAGGGCGCACATAATTAAGGCGAAAGCAGGCCAAAAATCTTTGGTAGTGCTAAGGCTGGTCATGATAGGGTAAGTGGTTAAAGCCCCCAATATGCCAAAGCCGATGAGCAAAGGCTTGCGGCCGATCTTATCTGACAACAAACCAAAAACCGGTTGCAGCAACATAAAAACGCCGAGGGTTAAAGCTGATATGAGTGTAGCGCTATCTTTCGAAAACCCTGAGGTGTTTACCAAAAACTTTTGCATATAAGTGGTGAAGGTGTAAAAGGCTACTGTTCCGCCAATGGTCAGGCCGATGACCAGCAAAACTGCACGCGGATGTTGCATCAGTGATTTTAAAGTGCCGCGGGTGGTGTTTTGTTTGTTGTCATCCAAATCCACAGATTCCTGCATGCTGCGCCTTAAATACATTACTGTTACTGCCAGCACCGCGCCGATGCCAAAGGGGATGCGCCAGCCCCACTGATGCAATTGCACCGGGCTTAAAAACACACGCTGCAATAAAACCAATACGCCCAGGGCGATAAGCTGCCCCATGATAAGCGTAACATATTGAAAACTGGAATAAAAACCGCGATGCTTTTTGGTAGCCATTTCGCTGAGGTAAGTGGCGCTGGTGCCGTATTCGCCGCCAACGCTTAACCCCTGGATGATTCGGGCAATAACTAAAATTAAAGGCGCGGCAACGCCTATTTGCTTATAGCCCGGCACTATCGCTATCATCAGTGAGCCAACACTCATTAGCAATACCGACAGCGTAAGCGCTGCTTTTCGGCCTTTTTTATCAGCATAAGACCCCATCAGCCAGCCACCTATGGGTCGCATTAAAAAACCGATGGCAAAAATGCCTGCTGTGTTTAATAACTGCACCGTTTGATTGTCGGATGGAAAAAATGCGCCTGAAAAGTAGAGTGTGAATGCCGAATAAACATACCAGTCGTACCATTCAACCAGGTTGCCGAGCGAGCCGCCAACAATGGACCTTATCCGGCGGACGGTTGTTTGGGTTGAATCTGCAGTTTTATCGGGCATTAGATTTAAAATTGAATTTTAAAGATATATATTTATTACTTCGAACAAAATAAACTCAATTGATAATTTACCAGATCATGACCCGGAAACTTTTATTTGCAACTCTATTTTTTGTTCAGCTATTTGCTGCTCATTGCTTTAGCCAAACCAATCCTATCCCCTACGGCAACAACCCTGCCGCCGGTAAATACTATAACATCAGGGGCATAAAGATGTATTGCGAGGTTTACGGCAAAGGCAAACCTGTATTATTGATCCACGGCAATGGCGGCAGCATTTCCGCATTCAGCAAAACCATCCCCTATTTCGATAAAAAATATATGGTAATAGCTGTGGACAGCCGCGCCCATGGTAAATCCGTCGACCTGAAAGATTCCTTAAGTTTTGAAATGATGGCTGATGATTTTGATGCGCTGCTGGATGCCATGCATATAAAAAAGAGCTATGTGATAGGCTGGAGCGATGGCGGCATTAATGCCCTGGTACTGGCGATGAGGCATCCTGATAAAGTGATCAAACTGGCGTCAACTGGTGCAAATTTATGGCCGGATTCCACTGCCCTTATTCCCTCGCTTTGGAAGGATATGGTGAAACAGTATAACGAGCAAAAAAACATCAAATGGAAAACTGACAAGGAGAAAAACGACTGGAAAATATTTTTACTCGACTACTTTCAACCCAATATCCCGCTTTCGGGCATGAAACAGGTAAAATGCCCCTCATTAATTATTTGCGGCGACCATGACCTGATCCCTGTTGAGCACACGTACCTCATCTACAAAAACATCCCGAAGGCGTATTTATGGGTAGTGCCAAATTCGGGGCACCCTACGCTCAGAGAGCATACGGATGATTTCAATAAAAAAGTAAATGACTTTTTTATAAAAGAAAATTTTTGAAAGGCCCGGAAATCGCCTTATAAAAAACAGCTCCGGGAGCTACAATAATTTTGCGTTGCCTGAAAAGCCGGCCGATCTTGCCTGTAGCCTGTCGTAATATATGTCTATCGCATCGCCAATCTCATCGATTGGAATGCTTTCTTTTCCAAAACGGTGTTCAACCTGTCGCCAAACGCCAAAGTCATTTTTTTTTATGACATGGAACGTTGCGTAGTTAAAAACGCTGAAAGAATTTCCGGGGTTGTTTCTTGAGACTTTAAAAGACTCGTTCTGTGTGTTTACTTCAAATGTTTCCATAGGATCAGGGTGCTCAAATTTAAAACAATAAAAATGGCCCTGCAATACTCATCCGGGGGTATTTTAACGGTATTTACCGGGTGTTTTAACGGTGAAAGAAGGTCAATATCGGATTGAATTTTTTACTCACCCACAAAACAAGCGGGCTGTATGGCGGCCACCTGTCCTGTGGGGTGCCGATATACATCGGCATGACGTGGGGTTGGCAGAACCCTTAATTATTCACCAGCTTAAGTGCCCCTTCGGCGTAGCGCATGCCGGTATCGGGGTATTTGGCGATAACGTCCTGGATATCCTGCAAATCCGCCGCAGAAAGTTCAATATCGACCGACGCAGCGTTTTCGCGCAGATATTTTGGTCTTTTTGTACCGGGGATGGGGATAATATCATCACCCTGCGCCAAAACCCAGGCCAGCGCCAGTTGGGCAGCGGTGCAGTTTTTTTGCGCGGCAAGGCCAGCAAAAGCTTCTGCCAGGTGCTGGTTATTGTCCTTATAGTCATCGCTGAAACGGGGCAATGTTTTGCGGAAATCATTGCTGCCCAGTTCATCAATTTTAACGGCATTGGTTATTAAACCACGTGACAGCGGGCTGAACGGAACAAGCGAAATACCCAGTTCGCGGCAAACCGGCAGTATATCTGCCTCTACATCACGGGTTAACAGCGAGAATTCACTTTGCAAAGCAGCGATGGGGTGTACCGCATATGCCTTTCGGATTGATGCCGCCGATGCTTCGGACAGACCTAAATAGCGAACCTTTCCCTCTTTCACCAGGTCGGCCATGGCGCCAACCATATCTTCAACCGGTATATTGGGGTCAATGCGGTGGGCGTAATAAAGGTCGATGGTTTCGATATTTAAGCGTTTAAGGCTCTTTTCAACTGCAGCTTTCAAATAAGCGGGCGAGCCATCAAAATACGAGCCGGGTGCACCCGGATAGCTATTCTCATCATTTTGCCTGAAACCAAATTTTGTAGCGATAAATACTTTGTCGCGGTTTGGCGCCAGCACTTTCGCAACCAGTTCTTCGTTGCGGCCATTGGCGTAAATATCGGCAGTATCCCAAAAGTTAATGCCAAGCTCAAGCGCCAGGTTTAATGTAGCGATGGATTCCTCGTCATTGGCAGTGCCGTAAGCGTGGTTCATGCCCATGCAGCCCAAACCTATGGCCGAAAGCTTTTCGCCTGTGTTTCCTAATTCCCTGTATTTCATAAATAGATTGATTTTTAACAAATATAGTATCGCAATAAGCAATATAACCGGTAGCATTATAATATGACTTTCACCTGAACCGAAGCGGCAAATCACACAATTGTCAAAAAGTAAATGTTTAAACATTTATTTTTTAATAGTGGAAAGTATTGTAGTATGTTTGTGACAAAGAAATAAAACTTATAAAGAATCATATCAAAAAAAACAATCATGAAAAAAGCTATTATTTTATTTGCAGTTGCTTTGTTGAACACGGCAGCTTTCGCCCAAACTACCTGGACCAACGACAAGATGCACTCCAAACTGGGTTTTACTATTACCCACCTATCGGTATCTGATGTTGACGGAATTTTCACAGATTTCACTTGTACCATCACTGCTTCGAAACCTGATTTCAGCGATGCCAAATTCGCATTGACTGTAAACGCTACTTCTGTAAATACCGATGTGGATTACCGCGATAAAGACTTACGCAGCGCCAGCTACTTTGATGTTGCTAAATATCCAACCATTACATTTACAAGTACCGGCGTAAGCACCGTATCTGCAAACCACTATAAATTAAGCGGAAACCTTACGCTGCATGGTGTAACCAAACCGGTAACATTGGATCTTTGGTACCGCGGCACCATCACCAACCCAATGAGCAAGAAAGACGACGCAGGCTTCAAATTAACCGGCACTATCAATCGTACCGATTTTGGCATAGCACCGAACGCACCCAATGCAATGTTAAGCACTGATGTTGTCATCAATGCTAATGGCGAATTTGCTAAGCAATAATTTGTTGATTGGGTTAGATTAAGTTGGATTGAGTTGATTAAGTTCAGGGTTCAATTTAAAATTATCAATATTTTGAAGAACGCTCCGGGTTTCCGGGGCGTTTTTTTGTCTGAACTATGATTCGCAGGATTAGAGGATTTTAGGATTTGAACGCGCTTGGTAGAGACGCAATATTTTGCGTCTCTGGACAAGCAATGGGATTTGGATTAAATTTCCTCAAAATCAGGGTCTGAGACGCAAAATAGAGACGCAAAATATTGCGTCTACGAAAACCGATTTTTAAACAGATGCTTAAACCCAATCAAACATTTTACAAAAAGCTTACCGGCACTTTTCTATATTTGGAAAACCCAATTCCAACCTTCCATGAAAAAACTACCTCTGCTACTGCTACTGCTACTTACTACTAAAACCCACGCCCAGGAAAAAAGCATTTACCACAAGGGCTGGATAGATTTTAATAAAAACGGCAAAATGGATGTGTTTGAAGACCCCTCGCAGCCTATTGACGTGCGCGTGGCCGACCTGCTGAGCCAAATGACCGTAGAAGAAAAAACTTGCCAGCTGGCTACTTTGTATGGTTATAAACGTGTTTTGAAAGAGGAAATGCCCACCCCATCGTGGAAGAACGAAGTGTGGAAAGACGGCATTGCCAATATTGATGAGGAACTGAATAATTTAACCTCGCATACTGACGCCGCGCCAACACAGTATTCCTACCCTTACAGCAAACATGCAGCGGCGATCAATACCATACAAAAGTGGTTTGTGGAGGAAACCAGGATGGGTATCCCGGTTGATTTTACCAATGAAGGCATTCACGGGCTTAACCACGACGGGGCGACATCCCTGCCTGCCCCTATCGGCATCGGCAGTACCTGGGACAAGGAACTGGTGCGCCATGCGGGCCGGGTGGTGGGCCGCGAGGCGAAAGCGCTGGGTTATACCAATATTTATACACCGATACTTGATGTTTCGCGCGACCAGCGCTGGGGCCGGGTGGTGGAAACCTATGGCGAAAATCCTTTTTTAATTGCCGAAATGGGCAAGCAAATGTGTTTGGGTGTGCAGGAAGAAGGTGTGGCATCTACCTTAAAACACTTCGCCGTGTATAGTGTGCCCAAAGGCGGCCGCGATGGCGCCGACCGCACCGATCCGCATGTGGCGCCACGGGAACTGTATGAAATGTTCCTGTACCCTTTCCGCCGGGTGATACAGGAGGCACACCCGCTGGGCGTGATGAGCAGTTATAACGACTGGAACGGCGAACCCGTTACCGGCAGCTACTTTTTCCTGACGGAACTGCTGCGCCAGAAATTTGGCTTTAACGGTTATGTGGTTTCGGACAGCGAAGCTGTTGAGTACCTTTATAGCAAACATCATGTAGCCGATAGCCCCGAGGAAGCGGTTAGAGAAGCTTTTGAAGCCGGGCTGAATGTACGCACCAATTTTACCATGCCGCAAACCTATATTATGCCGCTACGGAACCTGTATAAAGAAGGAAAAATATCGATGAAGACACTTGATTCACGCACGGGTGATGTATTGAGGGTGAAATTTAAGTTGGGTTTGTTTGATCATCCTTATGTGGAGGACACTAAAGCAGCCGACAAACTGGTGCATAATGAGGATGCTACCGCGATGGGGCTAAAAATGAACCGCGAGTCGATGGTGCTGTTGAAAAATGAAAATAATTTATTGCCACTGAATAAATCAGCCATAAAAAATATTTTGGTAACCGGTCCCTTAGCCACCGAAACCAACTATGCCATCAGCCGGTACGGACCATCACATAACCCGGTAACCAGTGTATTTGACGGGATAAAAAACTATATGGGCAGCGGCGCTACGGTAAAATATGCCAAAGGATGCAATATTGTTGACGCTACCTGGCCCGAAAGTGAAATTATTGAAACACCCTTAACCCCGCAGGAACAGGCGTCTATTGATTCGGCTGTCGCGGCAGCGAAACAGGCTGATGTGGTGATAGCCGTGGTTGGTGAAGATGTTGACCGCGTTGGCGAAAGTTTATCGCGCACGGGTTTGAATTTACCGGGCCGCCAGTTAAAATTAATCCAGGCTTTGCAGGCCACCGGCAAACCGGTGGTAATGGTGATGATAAACGGGCAGCCGCTTACCGTTAACTGGGAGAACAAATTTGTGCCGGCCATACTGGAAGCATGGTTCCCAGGTCCGGAAAGCGGGCGGGTAATTGTCGAAACGCTCTTCGGCGATAATAACCCCGGTGGTAAGTTGCCTATTACTTTCCCAAAAACTGTTGGGCAAATTGAGTTCAACTTCCCTTTTAAACCCGGATCACAGGATCCACAGGGCGGCAAAAACAGCTGGGGCAAAACCAGCGTGAATGGCGCTTTGTACCCCTTTGGCTATGGCTTAAGTTATACCACTTTTGCTTACAGCAATTTGCAGGTATCGCCCCAAAAAGAAAACCAGCAGGGTAATATAGAGGTAAGTGTTGATATTACCAATACCGGTCAGCGCACAGGCGATGATGTGGTTGAACTATACCTGAAACAGGAATACAGCAGCGTAACCGTTTATGATTACGACCTGCGCGGCTTTGAGCGCGTACCCCTTGCCCCCGGCGAAAAGAAAACAGTGCATTTCACCCTGCACCCGGATGACCTGGCCATCCTGGATAAAAACATGAACTGGACCGTTGAACCGGGAAAGTTTATGGTGATGATCGGAAGTTCGTCGGAGGATATAAAATTGAAACAGGAGTTTGAAGTTAGAGATTAGAGACTGGAGATTAGAGATTAGTTGAAAAATTCGCAAGGCGGAAAGCCGATTACGAAAGTAAAAATATATGAAAGGTAGAAGGTTTTCCGGGGTTTAACCTATCGGGCGTAGAGACGTGATGCATCACGTCTCTACCAGCGTTTTCTTTGGAACGATTTTTACCAATTTCATTACTTTTTGGGTAAACATATTCATAATTATAACCTAAATTTATGCCATTCGGGGCCGGATGTACCTATCGGGCAGATCCATCGCAAACACTGAATTTATGATCAAGAAAGTATCCTTTTTAACGTTCTTCATATTGTTATTTCTATCCGGGTCGGCCCTTGCACAGGAGATCATCGATACGCCCATCGTTCATGACCTTACACCAAAAGTTTATAAAACTTTTTTTGTTAACGGACGGGTTATCGGCATGAACCTTGAAACGGTGCAAGGTGCTAATATTACCAACAAGCGAACAGGCGAAACGGCAAGTACAGATGGCAATGGGATCTATAAAATAAATGCAGCCAAAAGTGATACATTATTTTTTAAGACCGGGAAGTATTCGATGGAGACGCGGCAGATTAAGACATCCGGCGATAAAATGAATGTGATTATGATCAAAAGGAAGACAGATGAGCTTCCCGCAGATCATTCCCAATCAGATTTTAACAAAGCACAACGGGAGGATAATGAGCTATACCGCATTCTTGAAAAAGATGCAAAGCTGGAAGGGAAGTGGGTTTATTGAGTTGATTGGGTTTATTGAGTTGATTGGGTTTATTGAGTTGATTGGGTTGATTGGGTTGATTGGGTTGATTGGGTTGACTAAGTTGATTAAATTGGATTAAATATAAAATTACTATGAAAAACATTGGGATTTTAGGATCAGGCATGGTGGCTACCACACTGGCCGCAGGATTTATTAAACATGGGTATAACGTTTGTTTAGGCACCGGGCATCCGGAAAAATTGGAGAGCTGGAAAGCGCAGCAGGGCGATAAGGCAGCTATAGGCTCATTTGCCGATGCCGCCAAATTTGGGGACCTGCTGGTGCTGGCAGTTAAAGGCAGCGCAGCTATAGATGTTTTGGAAAGTGCCGGCAAGGAAAACTTAAAAGGTAAAGCTATTATCGATACCTCTAACCCTATTGAAGCTGCACCGCCTGTAAATGGGGTATTGAAATTTTTTACCAATATCAATGAGTCGCTGATGGAGCAATTGCAGAAGGAATATCCTGAGGCAAATTTTGTAAAGGGCTATAACAGCATGGGTGCTCCGCTGATGGTCAACCCTGATTTCGGCGGGACAAAACCTACCATGTTTATTTGCGGCAATAGCGCGCAGGCCAAAAATGAAGTAACTGAAATCAATACACTATTTGGATTTGATACTGAAGATATGGGCCCGGCAGAAGCGGCCCGGGCCATTGAACCGCTTTGCATGTTGTGGTGCATTACCGGTTTTACCGCCAACAAATGGGACGGGCATGCTTTTAAATTGTTAAAGAGGGGTTGATTGGGTTGAATGAGTTAATTAAGTTTATGCTTAGGGTTTCATACTTTAAACTAAATCAACTACTCACTTAATCAACTTAATCAACAACTCACACATTCCCCCCTTGATATTCATTACTTTATTGCTAATTTTAGGCGATAAATAAATCTATTGCCGCAATGCTGGAAGCAGGCGATAAACCTTCATTTTACATGGAAATAAAACCTAAAAGTGTAAAAAGCACTCATTTAAAAAACATGATCATCAAATGCCTTTATTTTGATAAGGCGATGTCATGTGCCGAACTGAGTGAATTGTTTGATAAAAGCATCCCTTCCATAGCCAAGGCGGTTAATGAACTTATTGAAGAGGGCTTTGTAATTGAACAGGGCTATGCGCCATCCAGCGGCGGGCGGCGGCCTTTAATGTATGCCATAAATGCCAGCGCCATGTACATATTGTCCATTGCGATGGACCAGCTATCGACCCGGATTCAACTCGTCGACCTGCTGAACCACCCCGTTGCAGATATGGAAATGTTCGACCTCAAGCTGCTACATAACGAGCAGGCGCTTGACTTGTTGGTTGAAAAGATAAACGAATACCTGGCCAATTCGGGTATTGCTAAAGAAAAGATAGCAGGAATTGGCTTAGGTATGCCCGGTTTTATTAACCCTATAAAGGGCATTAATTACACTTACCTGGATGCAGGTGATAAAACCTTGAATCAATACCTGTCTGACGAAACCGGCTTACCGGCTTATATCGATAACGATTCCAGCCTTATAGCCCTGGCCGAACAAAAATTCGGGATAGCCAAGTCGCAGAAAGAGGTAATGGTGATCAACCTGGGCTGGGGCATTGGTTTGGGTATGATCGTTAACGGCGAGATCTTCAGGGGCAGAAACGGCTTCGCCGGTGAGTTCAGTCATATCCCCTTATCCGAAGATGGCGCACTTTGCACCTGCGGCAAACGTGGCTGCCTTGAGGCGGAAGCATCCATGCTGGTAGTATCTAAAAGAGCGATAGAAGGCATACAGCAAGGCAGGGTAACCAGTTTAAAAGAAATTGACGAAGCACACTCCAAGCAAATGGGCGATGCCATTATGGACGCAGCCTTAAACGGCGATCAGTTTGCTATTGAGCTATTTTCGGATGCTGGCTATAAGATCGGCAAAGCGCTGGCCATACTGATCCATATCATGAACCCGCAGGCCATCGTATTAAGCGGCCATGGTGCTAAGGTTGGTAAAATATTACTGGCGCCTATTCAGCAGGCCTTGCATAAGTATTGTATTCCCCGCTTGTCGCGGGGTACCGAGTTGCTGATATCCGAACTCGGTTTCGACGCTGAGCTCATAGGCGCAGCAGTACTGGTGATGGAGAATTTTGATAAAGAAGTAAAAAGCCAGGTGGTGGCGGGTTGAGGACCATATTCGATGGACCATAGTCCATAGCAAATTTTTGCCAGCCAAAGCCGATAACTCTTTAAGTTTAACCCAAAATTGCCATGGTCCATGGACTATCGACCATGGACTCAAAAAATTAAGGTCGATTTTTAATTCATGATGCGGGAAATAGACCTTTTCTATTTACAAAAAGATGAACCCTTAAAAAGCTGTCTGCTTTACCTGCGGGAACATATACTTGCTTTTGATAAAAATATTACCGAAGCCTGGAAATACAGGATGCCGTTTTTTTGCTATAAAGGCAAAATGTTTTGTTACTTGTGGGTCAATAAAACAACGCATCAACCTTATATAGGCATTGTTGAGGGGCGAAAACTCGAACACCCTTTGCTGATTATTGAAAAGCGTTCGCGGATGAAAATAATAATACTGGATGCGGAGGAGGACATTCCTGTTGAAACGGTCAATGTAATTTTAAAAATGGCTATCGGCCTTTATGATAAATGATATGCAAATTAAAAGAATAACCTCATCAGAATACAAATTGGTAACCGGCTTGTTTGATAAATACCGGGTATTTTATGAACAACCATCAGACGTTACACTTGCTGAAAATTTCATTAAGGAACGACTTGAAAACAAGGAGTCGGTGATTTTTGTGGCTTTGGCTAATGATGGTAGGCCTGCGGGGTTTACACAACTATATCCGGCGATTTCATCTGTCAGGGCAATAAAAAACTGGCTGCTGAATGATCTTTATGTTGATGCCGCTTACCGGAAACAAGGCATCGGCGAAGCCCTTATAAAAACCGCTATGGATTTTGCCGCGGGTGAAAAAGCAAGATACCTGAAACTTGAAACTGCCGTTGATAACTATACGGCCCAAAGCCTTTATGAGGGCATTGGTTTTGAAAAACAGGAAGCAGATACCGCGTATTTCACTTACAAAATAGAAGTAAACAAGCAATAAATTGAACCATCAGAAATAAGTATCTATAATAAATGCAAAAACCTGACAGCCTGATCTTCGACATGGACGGCACCCTTTGGGATGCCGTGGATACTTATGCCGCCTCGTGGAATTTAGTTTTTGAAGAGTTAGGAATTGATATTGTGGTGGAACGGGAACAACTGGCAAAACTGGTCGGGCTGGAAGGCCGAAAAGTTATTGGGTTGATTATGCCTGATTTCGACGATGAAAAACGCCAGATGATTTATAACCTGGTGAACGAGAAACGTAAGGCTATACTTCCTGAACGTGGCGGGGTTTTATATGATGGTGTAAAAGAGGGGCTGAAACAACTGACCGAAAAATACGACCTCTTTATCCTGAGCAATTGCGCCAAAGGCATAATCCGTTTGTTTATCGACTGGGCGGGCATTGATGAACATATTAAAGATGAACTGGCTCATGGTGTAAATTTTATGCCCAAAAGCCATAATATCAAACTACTTTCGGACATGCACGGGCTGAAAAACCCGGTTTATATTGGCGACACCGAAGGTGATGGGCGGCAAAGCCGCCTGGCGGGGATCCCATTTGTATTTGTGAGTTACGGCTTCGGCCAAACTGATGATTATGATCTGAAATTTGACGATTTTAAATCGCTTACCGATTATTTTATGAGCCTTTAACTTCGGGTAACTCTGCCCTCATTTAAAACAATGAAATTAGCCGCGTGATCGATTTAAAAGTCGACGGCCTTCTTCATATCTACCTAAAAAAGTTAAATATTGTTAAACTGACCGCAAAAAGGCCTTTATAACCATTCTTTCAACAAATTTATAGCGATAATTATCCCGGTTATCGGCACAAATGCCTGCCTGGTCTATTAATTAAAACTCCCCGGCGGTAATTGGCTACTTTAGTTGATATGTTGAAGCGTTTAAAACCGGCTGTAGTTATTGAAGTACTTATACACCTGCTGTTTTGGGCTTTCATTACGCTTATCCCGTATCTTTCAGGGCCGTTCAGCAGTTCATCGCATCGCTTTTGGTTTTCGCCATGGCATTTGGTTATTATCAATGCTTTCCTGGCTGCTCAATTTTACCTGAACGCCTTTTTCCTGATCCCGGTAGTTTTAAACAAGCATAAAAGGATCCTGCTGTATTTTGTTTTGCTGCTTACTGCATTCGTCACCATTGATTTTGTCATTATTCAAATACAGCCTGCGATGCCGTTTCACAGGTTTCAAAGAGAGCCTGGTTTCCCGCCACGGCCACCTTTTTTCCTGAGGTTTAATCTTTTACCGCTCATCGCCATTACTGCTGCCGGTTTTGCTTACCGCTATCTTGCAGATCAGTTCAGAACGATTAATGAAGAGCGCGAAATCGTTAACGAAGCGCTGGTATCTGAGCTTGCTTTCCTGCGTTCGCAGATCAGCCCGCACTTTATTTTCAATGTTATCAATAGCGTAGTGGCACTGTCCCGGCTAAATCCAACCCTGGTTGAGCCTACCCTGATACAGCTTTCAAAATTGCTGCGTTACATGCTTTATGTAAGCGACGAAGAAAAAGTTACGTTGATCAGCAAGGCCGATTACCTGAACAGTTATATCGAACTGCAAAAACTGCGTTTCCAGGACCAGGTTAAAGTAAACGTAAAGTTCGATATAGGTGAACCCACAAAAACCATTGAGCCTATGTTGCTGATACCTTTTGTTGAAAACGCTTTTAAACACGGCATTGGAGATGTTACCGATCCCGTAATTGACATTTGCTTAAAATCGGATAATAAACTACTGGACTTCAGTGTTAAAAACACATATAACCCGCTGGAGCCAAATAAGGATGAGGCCCATGGGATAGGATTACCCAATGTAAAAAGGCGGCTCGAGTTGCTTTACCCCGGCAAACACCACCTGGCTATTAATGAAAAGGGGAATACTTACAACGTTACCCTGCAAATACAATTGAAATGATGAAATGCCTGCTTGTTGATGACGAAACCCTTGCGCTTGATTTGCTGGAAGATAATTTAAAACACGTAAACTATATACAGGTTGCCGGCCGTTGCCGCACCGCCGGCGAAGCGATATTGTTTTTACAAAATGAAGAGGTCGACCTTTTGTTTTGCGATATCCAGATGCCCGGGCTTAACGGCCTGCAGTTGGTAAAAAGCCTGATAAAAAAACCCATGATCATTTTTATTACAGCTTATGAAAAATTTGCCATTGATGGGTTTGAGCTTGATGTAATTGATTACCTGGTTAAACCGGTACCATTGGAACGCTTTTTAAAAGCATGCCAAAAAGCTTACACGCTGTTTGAATTGAACAGGAAATCGGTAGAAAAAGAGCCCGTTAAACGACAATATATTTTTGTCCATGCTGATTATAACCTGGTCAAGATCAATTTCGGTGATATTGAATATGTTGAGGGTTTGAAGGATTATGTAAAGATAAACCTGGTTAACCAGCCGAAGCCTGTTCTATCCCGAACAAGCATTAAAGCACTCGAGCTTCAACTCCCGGCTGAATTATTTTTCAGGATCCATAAATCATACATTGTTAATATTGATTTTGTGCAGCAGATAAGGCGTGGGAAAATAAAGACCGCCAATGCCGAACTACCGTTGAGCGACAATTACCGGGATGTAATACATAAAATGATTGGAAAAGAAACGGCATAATGCCGGAATTTATGGCGTTCGTCTGCAAATAAACCCCGCTTATCTCATTTATTTCCCGCCTTTATAAACATGCTGCACTTTCGTCCGGATAGAAATTAAACCGGATGAAGAAACTGATACTTGTATTTTTATTTACCGGGTTCGGCTACAGTGCATTTGCACAGCAAACTCAAAAAATCCTTGAAAAAACCAACATAGACCATTTTTATACTTGTTCGCTCGACCTGTTGCTGGATACTTTATCCATCAATTATCATCTTAATATTGTTTTTGAGCGGGATTCGGTAAGTAAATTTGACATCGCTGAACACTTCTTTAATGAGTCGCTGAAATTCGTGCTGAACAAAGTTTGCAGCGAAAATGCCCTGCACTACTGGACAGAATCGGATGGCACCATCTACATCCTGCAAAACACCGACGACCTGGCCCGGCTTAAACAGTTAAACCGGCTTAAACAAACCAGGCTGGGCAATGTAAAACCACTAATTGAGGAGCCGAAGGCACCTCCAATGCATTACCTGTTCAGCATTGGCGGGAAAGTGATTGACCAGGCATCGGGCGAGTCGCTTCCATCGGCTACATTAAGGATCCGCAATACCAATATATCTACCTCAACCAATACCGACGGCAGCTTTACCTTGTTTAATATTCCGTCAGACACCTGCGTGGTTGAGGCTTCCTTCTCGGGCTATCAAACAGACTATATCCGCCTGAATGCCAAAAACATCAACACCGAACTGGTATTCGGGATGTATAAGGCTTTGAATACGCTTAATGAGGTAACAGTTTTAGGCAAAAAAAGCGGCGTGATGAATACCGACACTAAAAAGGTGGGCGTCTTACAACTTACACCGGCCAGTTTGGATAAGTTGCCCAATATTGGCGAAAAGGATATTTTAAGGGCCTTCCAGCTGATGCCGGGTGTGGGCGCCACCAATGAATCCTCCTCCGGCGCCTATGTACGCGGCGGTACACCAGATCAAAACCTGGTTGTTTTTGACGGCTTTACGATTTACCAGGTAGATCACCTTTACGGCTTTTTCAGCGCCTTTAACAGCAATGCTGTTAAAGATGTGCAGTTGTATAAAGGTGGGTTTTCGTCCATTTATGGCGGCAGGCTCTCCAGTGTTACCGAGATCAACGGAAAAGACGGCAACCACAACGAAGCCAGTTTCGGTGTTGATCTGAGCTTGTTAAGTGTAAACGCCTTTGCCGAGCTGCCCTTAAGCGACAAATCATCTCTCCTGCTCGCCTTCCGGCGGTCGTACCAGGGGCCCTTGTATGATAAAATATTCAAGCAGTTTAATACCTCAACAGTGCAAGCTGGCCCGGGTGGAGGCGGCGGTGGCCCACCCGGGGGCGGTGGTTTTGGAGAGTCAACAACACCCGCCTCTCACTTTTACGATGCTGACGTGAGGTATAATTATCGCATGAACAAAACCAACTCCATTACCTGGAGCTTTTATAATGGCGAAGACAAAACCGATAACAGCAGGGCATTGCAAATACCGGCATTTTTAAGCTCAACAACCGGCGGTATAAATATCACCGACTATACCGAATACGGCAATACAGGCAGCAGTATAAAATGGTTCAGCCAGTGGAATAAAAAAGTACATTCAAACACTTACATTACTTATTCCTCCTATTTTAATAACCGGGTACGTTCAGCTTCCGGGACGTCTACCGATAGTAACGGCAATACAACAAGCTTTGAGAATGGTACATCCGAAAAAAACAACCTGCAGGATATAGGTGTAAAATCGGAATGGGAATGGCAGGTGGACAATATGTTTAAATTGCTGTATGGCGGTTTCGGGAGTTTTCAGAAAATCAATTACAGCTATATCCAAAATGACACCAGCACCTTAATCAACCAGCATAACAGGGCGTTCTCCGGCGGCACGTATGCCGAACTGGAGATTGACCCTACAGACAAATTACATTTACAACCCGGTATCCGTGACACATGGTTCCAGCCAACCGGAAAACTGTATGTGGAGCCCCGTTTTTCTGCAAGCTATGTTCTTAATGAACACTATACATTGAAAGCCGCCACCGGGGAATTTTACCAGTACATGAACGAAGTTACCCGGGAGGACATTGTAAATGGCAACAGGAGTTTCTGGGTATTATCCAATAACAGCAATATACCGGTGAGCGAAGCAAAACATTACATGGCTGGTGTCAGCTATGAAAACGATAAGTTTTTGGTGGATGTGGAAGGCTACTACAAAACCCTGTCTAATTTAACCCAATACACCATCAGGCAAACCGGGGGCGGACCAGCAACAGCTACTAACATCGAACAAGATTTTTACACCGGCACCGGGAGGGCGGCAGGAATTGAAATACTGTTGCAGAAAAAATTAGGGAACTATACGGGCTGGCTAAGCTATACACTTGCCGATGCGGAGAATAAATTTTCAGTTTTTGGCAACAATTACTACCCTGCCGACCAGGATATCAGGCACGAATTTAAAGCCATCAATATGTACCATTATTACCGCTGGAATTTTTCGGCAGTATTTATTTTCAGTACAGGGCATCCATATACAGCGCCGTTGTCAAGCTATACTATCACAACGCCCGACGGCAATACCTCAACGGCTTTTAACATCAGTGGTAAAAACAGCCTCCGGTATCCCGACTACCACCGCCTTGATTTGTCGGCCACTTACGACCTGATCAAAATAAACGGGAATAAAATCGGCAGCATCGGCCTGTCCCTATTCAACGTCTATAATCATACAAATATCTGGTACCGTGAGTACCAGCTGCAAAATTATGCGGCTATTACTACCGATGTTAATTACCTGGGCTTTACCCCCAATATTACACTAAGCTTAAGATGGAAATGAAAAGACAACTATTAAACCGGATACTTTTTTTATGTTTTGCTGCGATGATCGTATCGGCCTGTAAAAAAGACAATACGGGCAGCAGCACTGTTTATCTGCCGGTAGTTGAGGCATACCTTATGCCCAGGCATGCACTTAGCATAAAACTATACCAACAAAAATCTTTAACCGATACCGCTAAATATGGTGCAGCTTTAAGTGGCCTGCAGGTTTACGTATCTGATGGCAGCACAAAAGTTCAGCTGACCGAATCACCAAAAGGTACTTATACCTACAGCGATCAAACCTTCCTGGTTGAGGGTAAAACTTACACGCTTCAGTTTAATTACCTTACCTATGCCGTTTCAGCCACAACCGTTATGCCGGGGAAACCAACAAATTTTGCAACACAATATGGTTCGGTAACGCTTTCAACTACTACAACCTCCGACCCTAACACTTCAACTACTACGATCGATAAACTAACCTGGGACAATCCTGATTCTTTGAACCATGTGCTGGTATTCGATAATAAAGACGGCACCGATTTTCCGCTCAGCAGTTTTCGCGGAACCAGGCCCGCAAATTTCGAATTAAATACCAATCGAGCTTCTTATTACAATTTAACGCAGGGTACATTCCCCTATTACGGGCATTATACGATGGTATTGCTGCGTGTTAACCAGGAATTTATCGACCTGATAAAAAGTAATACCAGCAACTCCACTTCACAAAATCTTACCAATATCCCAACCAATGTGGTTAACGGTTACGGGATCTTTACGGCAATGCAGGCAGATACGCTGAGTTTTAATTTACTTTAATATCGATATTTTAAAAAAATCTTACTTTAAAAAATCCTGCTGACATAGGGCTGTCATTAGCGTGTGGTTAATTTGTTTAACACTTAAAAACAACAAAGCTATGGACATCATCCCAATGTTATTAAAAGAAATGGAGCAGGAAGCGGAAACAACACGCAAAATGCTTAGCCGTGTACCCAATGATAAATATGATTGGCAGCCACACGAAAGAAGTATGACGGTAAGACAACTGGCAACCCACGTAGCCGAAATACCTGACTGGGTATCCATGGGCTTAACCACCAGCGAACTTGATTTTGCTGCGAATGCTTACGAGCCGACTCCGGTTAATAATACCGAAGAACTATTGGAGTTGTTTGAAAAGTCATACGCCAATGGGTATGCCCAGCTGGCAAAAGCCACCGAGCCGGACCTGCTGCCAACCTGGACTATGCGTAACGGAGACCAGGTTTATATGGTACTGTCAAAAGGCGAACTGATCCGCGTGTCTTTTTCCCAGATAGTACACCATAGAGCGCAATTAGGGGTCTTCTTACGTTTGCTAGATATTCCTATTCCCGGCAGCTACGGGCCAAGTGCAGATGAGCCAGGGTTTTAAGAAAGAATCAAGAACCAAGAGCCAAGAATCAAGACCGATAGACTTACGAAGTTTGACAAACTTCGTAAGTCTTAGGTTTTTCTTAATTATTTTTATATTATGAAAACGATCAAGTTGGACCTGACAGCATCCGAAAAGCAACTGCTAAAACAAAAAGGGGTAAAAATAAACCGCCTTAGTGGATATGCTGCTGATGAGATTAGTTCGCTTTTAAATACCAGTAAACAAAGGGCAAACGAATTATTTGCGTTGATAACATTCCAAAGCATTCCGTCTGTCGGGCCGAAATTTGCTTATGACCTGATTTCGTTAGGGTGTTACTCAATAGATGATCTGCTTGATAAAGACGGCCCTACCCTATTTAATGAATTGGAACGGAAGCAAGGCTTTTGGACAGATCCTTGCGTGGAGGACCAGTTCAGGTTGGTTGTACACTACGCAAAACATCGCGGCAGCAACAAAAACTGGTGGGATTTTACTGCAGATAGAAAAGCATACCGCGCAGAACACGGCTATCCTCATGACCGGCCTGTTACTGCGTGGCATGAAGTGTAGAACCAAGAGTCAAGAATCAAGAATCAAGAGCCAGGAAAAGAGAAATTGTTTTATTTGACCAATATAATTGCCAAATTGCTCTTCCTATTTCTTATCTTGGTTCTTGAATCTTGGCTCCTGGCTCTTTACTCTTGATTCTATCGAAAAAATGATCTACTACACCCAGCTTATTTTTGTAAAAAAAGGCTCTGAGGCAGATTTTAATGCCTTTGAAGAAAAGGTATTGCCGCTTTTAAACGATCACAACGGCAAACTGATCTACCGCATCAGGCCGGATGAAGGCAGTCTGGTTGAAATAAACGATGAGTTGCCGTACGAAATTCATTTTGTCAGCTTTATCAGCAAGGCAGGTTTTGAGAGCTATAAAAACGACCCAAAACGCCTGGCAGCCATGGCACTTAAAAACAACTCCATTGAAAAGGTGATGTTAATTGAAGGGGTTGAAATATAAAAGCACAAACTTACGAAGTTTTCAAAACTTCGTAAGTTTAACTGTTAAGTAGACAAAGGTAAGCTAAAATAAAAGGTCGAACCCTGATCTTCAGCGCTCTCCACCCATATTTTACCTTTATGCCGCTGAATAATCTCACTGGCCAGGTAAAGGCCAATACCAAAACCTGATATATTTTTCATCCTTGAGCTCTCGACCCGGTAAAACCGCTGGAATAATTTTTCCTGGTCTTTGGCTTTAATACCAAAGCCTTCATCGGTAACGGCTACCTGCACACTGCCAGCTTCCTGCCCGATGCTTACAATAATTTTACTTCCTTTATTTGAATATTTAATGGCATTGCTTAAAAAATTAGTGATTACCTGCCCTATTTTCTCCCTATCGGCTGATACTGTTGAATCTTTCCCGTGTTTAAAACTGATCTCATGATTCGGGCTGATCAAAGTGCTTTCTGCGATCATCTCTTCAATTAATTTATTCAGATCAAAAACCTGTATGTTGAGCTTCAGCTTTCCCGGTTCAAGTTTCGACAGGTCAAGAAAACCATGGATAAGGTCTGTCATCCTGTTCACCTGCAGGTTGGCTATTTGGAGGGCATTGTTAATAAAACTATCGTTTGATGGCGCCAGTTTTCTCGAAAGCAATTGTAAATAGGCTTTTATGGAGGTTAGAGGGGTTTTCAATTCATGGCTGGCCATAGCTATAAAATCATTTTTCCTGATCTCGTCGCGTTTGCTTTCAGTTGTATCTAATATCGTACCCAGCAGCATAAGGGGCATCTTCCTTTCGTCGTAAATAAGCACACCCTGTACTTTTACCCAACGCAACGAGCCATCGGGCCAGTTTATCTTTACTTCATACAAGTATTTACCTGTTTTCAACGCCTTAAGGTAGGCGTCAATAACAATATGCTCCATATCGTCCGCATTAACCTGGGCTCTTACATCTAAAAGGCTAAGAGATGTTTCCGGCGGCTGTCCAAAAATCTCGGCAAGCCTCGGAGAATAGCTAAATACCTGCGTCTGAATATTCAGTTCCCAGGTACCAAACGCTGCGGCTTCGGCAGCAAGCCGCAAGCGATTTTCGTTCTCAATCGCAGCTTCTTTCGCTTTCACCTCCTCTGTAATGTCAACAACGGTATTTAATATATAAGCAACTTCGTTGTTATTGTCAGTAATCGGGGTATTGCAGCACGACCAATAGCGAATTTCGTATTTTTTGGTGACGGGGTTAAGCATATCAAACCGGTAAGCAGGGACATCTATTTTTTGGCCGGTTTTAACAACTTTTGTAAACACAGGCCGCGCACTGTTATCATCGTTGGACGCTTCATCATCGGGGAATACCTCAAAAAATCCTTTTCCAATAATATTTTCCCTGGTGCTTGAAGTTATTTCAAGGTAAGTGTCGCTTGCTGCAATAATGGTAAACCGGGGCATATCGCCTTTTACCAATAACGAACCCGGCGATTTTTCGAAAATAGTTTGAAAAATATCTGCGGGGAAAGATCCGGTTATCATAGGTTATTATAAAATTACTTTTAAGTTAAACTTAAGAATTTATATTCGAAGTATTTCAACAAACATTATTTTTCATTTAAAAACTATATTTAAACAGTCCTGTTTGATATTAGCATATTAAATATTTTATACAAAGCCGCTTAATTAAATTACCTTCAACCAAATCAACTTGAATGAAACAAAAAACTGAGATTGCCGCTAAAGTTAAAGGTTTTTGGCGAAAACTCGGCCCTGGCCTTGTTACAGGCGCGGCCGACGACGATCCCTCGGGAATAGCCACCTATTCGCAAACAGGCGCCCAGTTTGGTTACGGGCAATTATGGACAGCCCTTTACATGCTGCCGTTGATGATTGCCGTACAGGAAGCCTGCGCCAGGATAGGGTTGGTAACCGGCAAAGGAATAACAACAATTGTTAGGGAACGTTACAGCAAGTGGGTTTTATATGCAGTTGTGGGGCTGGTTGTTGTAGCAAATACCATCAATATCGGCGCAGATTTGGGCGCTATGGCCGCCGCCGCCCAACTGCTTGTGCCTGCATCGTTTATTTTACTCACGCTGCTTTTCACTACCATCATTTTATTGCTCGAGGTATTTA